>Ga0302325_10000863_pt1 | contig 80994 bp, 79 predicted proteins | sample Palsa_T0_2_FD_201948 | JGI IMG/M metagenome (GOLD analysis project Ga0302325, IMG submission 201948) | Peat permafrost microbial communities from Stordalen Mire near Abisko, Sweden - Palsa_T0_2 | ecosystem: Environmental > Terrestrial > Soil > Palsa > Peat permafrost | place: Sweden: Abisko... | reverse complement strand
CGGAAGAGAGCCAAAGTTCCCTCTCAACCCGTGCCTCGCATTGGCGGAAAGCCCGACTTGTCGGGTGTCTGGGTGGAAATCGACGACCCATACCCGGAAACGCCCGAGCCGTTGCCCTGGGCCGCCGCGCTCATCAAGGAGCGGCAGGCGAGCAACCAGAAAGACGCCCCTCATAACCGCTGCCTTCCCGGTCCGCCGCCCGCGCCGGGGAGCGCAGCCCCTTTTATCGCCAAGTTTGTCCAGACTGGTTCGCTGCTGGTGATCCTATTTGAAGATGTCCCTGGCTTTCGTCAGGTTTTTCTCGACGGACGCGGACATCCGTCGAATTGGGATCCAACGTGGATGGGGCACTCGCTCGGCAAGTGGGAGGGAGACGTGCTGGTTGTGGACACGGTCGATTTTAACGACCGGAGTTGGTTAGGGGGCATCGGTGGAGGTCTGTTGCCGCACACCGAGATGCTGCATATGACGGAGCGCTACCGGCGAGTGGATTTCGGCCATATGGATTTGGCGCTGACCTTCGAGGATCCAGCAACTTTTGTGAAGCCGTTTCACATGAACGTGAAACTCGACCTGACTCCGCAGGAGGAACTGATGGAGTACGTTTGCGAGAACAACAAGCCGGAGCACCTGGTGGGCAAGTAGATCTCGCCGATCGAGACATCCGCGACAACATAGCTAGCTCATACTAGACCAGGCCGGGCGCGCAACAACGTTGCCGATGATGGTCCCGTCGTGCCGGAACTGCCTGGGTCAAGGGAGCGCCGCGATCACGCGGCTCGGGCGCTGATGGCAGTGCTGGAACCGCCGGCGCCGGCAGAAGCGTAAGGGAGTTCAGTGGAGAAAATCTGGCGGGACGTGCCGCTACGCTACTCTGTGCCTGCGCCGGGCCGCGGCCCATCCCAATAGTGCTAAAATCCCAACCGCTATCAACAGCAGGCTGGATGGCGCGGGCGTTGCCGGAATCCCAGGCGTGTAGGTCAGGGTGGCTGTTACACCGGCGTTTTCCTGGTCCACCGCACTGAAGTTAACGTTGAGCGCCGACGAATTGAGCAGAGCGTTGGTGTTGTTCTCGATCAGCCGCAGCGTGTTGGTTCCGCCAATGACGAAGCCCGTGGTGACTGTTCCCGATAGTACATTGGTGAAGTCAAACGGGTTGACGTAGCTAACGCCGTTGAGCATCATGATCCCGTTTCCATAGACCAGGCCGGACGCGCAACAAACGTTGCCGATGATGGTCCCGTTCAACTCCAGGACCACACGGTCGTCTCCCGCCAGGCCCGAAAAACTCAATGCGACATTGGTCGCCCCTGCGGGAATGGTGAACGTGTTGTCCGCGTACCAGTATCCGCTGTTGCTCACCGAAAACCCGGTCACCAGAGTGCCCGTGGAGAATCCGTTGCTCGAGGTGCTGATGCAACCGACCTCGCCGGAAGTGCAATTCAATGGGAATGCGGGGGCCAGGGACGCGCCGCCGCCGGTTATCAGCCAACTTGCGGCATTGCCGGGCGTGCCCAGATTTACGGTTACGGCGAGCGCGGTATGCGCACTGAGTCCAACGAACAAGAGCGTTGCGATCTTGTCGACGGTGAAGACTTTCATGCGTGATCGGATATTCGACTTTATCACATCGCTGCGCGCTAGGACACTGCCTGGATCAAGGGAGCGCCTCGATCACGCGGCCGATCTCTTCCGGGCTGACGTAGAAATGCGGGGAGAAGCGCACCCAACCCTGCCGGGGCGCGGCGGCGATGCCCTTCTGCTTCAAGTCGAACACCACTTTGCGGCTATCGATGCCCGGCTTCTGAATGGCGATAATGCCCGCGCCGTTTTCCGGCGTGCGGTCGCCCAGCAACTGATAGCCCTTACGGATCGCGCCCGCGGCCAACTGATCGGCCAGAGCTTGTACCGCCGGAGCGATACGCTCCACGCCCGCTTCGAGCAACAGTTCGATGGACGCCCGCAATCCGTAGCAGCCGATAGTATTCAAGGTTCCGCATTCATATCGCCCGGCGTCGGGCCGCAGAGCCATGTCTCGCGAGGCATAATCGTTGTAGGCGGCAACGTTGGTCCAGCCGAACTCCTCGGGAAGGATGGAATCCTGGCGGGATCTGCGAACGTACAAAATGCCGCATCCTTCCGGACCCAGGAGCCATTTGTGCCCGTCGGCAGCCAGGGCATCGATGTGCGCGGCTTCTACGTCCAGGGGAAATGCGCCCAGCCCCTGGATGGCGTCCACGAAAAAGAAGCAATTGTGACGCTTGCAGATGGCGCCGATGGCATTCAAGTCGGCCCGAAAACCACTCAGATATTGCACGAAGCTAATGGCCAGCAGCCGGGCGCCGGCGCAGGCCAGCTCGATCTTTTCCAGCGGATCGTCCGCGGAGAGCCGGTCTACGGAACACCTCTTAGCCTCTAAGCGTAGCCAGGGGTAGTAGTTGGCGGGAAATTCTTCGCGAAAGGCGACGATACGGTCACCGGGGTGCCAGTCAAGACCCTGGGCAACCATGGAAATGCCCTCTGAGGTATTCTTAACCAGGGCGATCTCGCTGCGATTGGCGCCAATCAGCCGCGCGGTTGCAACTCTAACGCCCTCATAGGCATCCAGCCATCCATCGTAATGCAGCGAGCCGAAACGAAGGGCGTCGTCAGCCAGTGCCTGCATGGCTTCGGCCGATCTCCGGGGTAAGGGCGCAACCGCCGCGTGGTTCAAATATATAAGGTTTTGGGTGACCGGAAACTCGTCCCGGTACTGTCTCCAAAGTGGCTGGTTTGTAACCGATATTGGACTGGACCCTGGATGCAAATCCTTCTCGAAACCCATAATTACCACTATACGTACAAAGCATGAGGGTTTATACTCGACTGTAGGAGTCTCTGGATGAAACGCCTGTTGTCCGCTAGCTTGAGTTTTACGCTTGCTTTGGCGTTGGTCGCGCCGGGCCGTGTTTTCGCCGAGAACCCGGAGAAAGACCCCGATCAGATTGGGAATCGAGATGTCGGCAAGGGCGTCAACTTCTACTCGCTGGAGAAAGAGATCGCGCTGGGCAAGCAGCTCGCCTCTGAGGTGGAGCGTCAAGCCAAGATCGTTAACGACCCGGTAATTGCGGAGTATGTCAATCGCGTAGGCCAGAATCTGGTGCGGAATTCCGATGCCAAGGTTCCGTTCACCATCAAGGTGATCGACAGCGAAGAAGTGAACGCATTCGCGCTGCCGGGCGGATTTTTCTTCGTGAACTCCGGGCTGGTGATGAAGGCGGACAACGAAGCGGAACTGGCCGGCGTGATGGCGCATGAAATCGGGCACGTAGCGGCGCGCCATGGAACGCGGCAGGCGACGCGCGGTGAGATCGCCCAGTTGGGCATGATCCCGCTGATCTTCATGGGCGGCTGGACCGGGTACGGGCTCTATCAGGCAGCCAGCGTGCTGGTGCCGGTGGGATTTCTGAAGTTTTCGCGCGCCATGGAGTCTGAAGCGGACTTGCTGGGTTTGGAATACATGTACAAGGCCGGGTATGATCCAACCGCCTTCGTAGACTTTTTCGAGAAGATCGAGACCCTGGAGAAGCGCAAGCCTGGAACTATGGCCAAGGTTTTCTCGACGCATCCGCCCACGGACTCTCGCATTCAGGCGGCCCAGAAAAATATTCAGGAGTATCTTAAGGCCAAGCCCGAGTACGTGCTGACCACGTCGGAGTTCAACGACGTGAAGCTGCGCTTAATGGCGATGCATAACAAACGCAAGGTGGATAACCCGGCCGATGGCAACCGTCCCACGCTGCGGCGCGCGCCCGGATCGGGCGGTACGGTAGGCGCGGACGACAGCGGCAACACGCCGGCATCCTCGGATGACGACGACCGTCCAACTTTAAAGCGCCGGCCCGCGTCTGAATAACAGATACCTTTTCCTAATCCTTCAAAACCCTGCGGCCTGCCAAACGCCGCGGGGTTTTGTTTTTGGGAGATCCGTTCGATCGGCCTGGAGCGAGTAAACTGGATCATGCGTTCCAGACTCAGCTTCCTGCTAATCCTGCTCGCAGCTGCGGCGGCATCCGCTGAAACAGATTGGACGGCGACGGGGAAAGCCTGGTGGGCGCACGTCCAGTTTCTGGCCGACGACAAACTGGAAGGCCGCGACGTTGGCTCAAAGGGTTACGAAGCCGCCGCCGATTATGTCGCCAGGCAGTTTGAGCGCGCGGGGCTGGCGCCGGGGGCGGGTTCCACTTACTCACAGCCAGTCGCGTTCATCAAGGCAACTCTGGATGAGCCGAATTCGAGACTCGCATTGGTGCGCGACGGCAACGCGACGCCGGTCCCACTCGGCGATGAAGCGCTGCTTCGTTGGGGAAGCGAGCCCATCCCAGACGTGGATGCTCCGCTGGTCTTCGCCGGCTATGGCTTGAATATTCCCGAGGCTCACTACAGCGATCTGAAAGACCCGGGCCTGCGCGGCGCGGTGATGGTCTATTTGGCGGGCGGCCCGGCCAACATCTCGGGCAACCTTCGCGCCCACTATTCTTCGGCCGAAGAGCGGACCAAAGCCATGCAGGCGGCGGGCGCGGTTGGCGCCGTTAACATTCTCAATCCGAAAAGTATGGAAGTCCCCTGGACGCGCTACAAGGCCAACCGGCTGCAGGAACGGATGTCGCTAGCCGATCCGGCATTCCCGGCGGGCGGCGGACTTTTCGCCGTCACCTGGAATCCCGCCAAAGCGGACGATCTGTTTGCAGGCTCCGGCCATAGCATCGCTGAAATTCTGGAGGACGCCGATCATGACCGTCCGCTGCCGCACTTCGCGCTCCGAGCGAAAGTGCGAGCGCATGTTTCGACAAAAATAGATAAGGTCCAGTCCCGCAACGTGGCCGGTCTGCGGCCTGGTTTGGATATAAGCGGCGGGGATCCCAAGCTTAAGAACGAGTACGTTATCGTCTCCGCGCATCTGGACCACCTGGGTGTCGGCGAACCGGTGAACGGGGACGCCATTTTCAACGGGGCCATGGACGACGCATCCGGCATCGCGTCGCTGATCGAGATCGCGCGCTCGCTAAAAACCGCGAATATCGCGGCCAAGCGCTCCATTCTTTTTCTCGCCGTCACCGGCGAAGAGGAAGGCGAGCTGGGTTCCCAGTATTTCGCGGAGCGTTCCACCGTGCCCGGCCGCATTGTAGCGGACATCAATATGGACATGTTTCTGCCGCTGTTTCCGCTCCATTACTTGGAGGTGCAGGGCCTGACCGAATCCACGCTGGGCGACGACATCCGCGCGGTAGCGGCGGCCGCGAACGTTCAGGTTCAGGCGGACAAGGAGCCCAACGCCAATCGCTTTATTCGCAGCGACCAGTACAGTTTCATCAAGAAAGGCGTGCCCTCGCTGGCATTTAAATTCGGGTGGATTCCCGGCAGTCCAGAGGAAAAGATTTTCAAGCATTGGTACAGCACTCGATACCACGGTGTGTCGGACGATGCCGGCCAGCCGGTTGATCTGGCGGGAGCCGCGCAGTTCAACAGCATCCTCACGGCGCTGATCGAGAGAGTGGCCAACGCGCCCCAAGCTCCCGAGTGGAAACCGGATAGTTTCTTCCGCCGGTTCGTGGCGGCGCCGTAATCCGGCAGTGACGAAACAAATAGCCGCCGATTAACGCGGATAAACGCAGATAAAACAACGCCATTCCTCTAAGCTGAGAATTTCCGCCGGCGAAAGACCTTTCGGGACGTCCGAGTCGGGGAAGCCGGAGAGAATCAGCGTCGACCCGGGCCTGCGTGCGCGTTCCAGTTCAGGCGCGATGCACTCCAGCGCCGCTCTGTCAATGTTGGCGACGATCACGTCGGCCCATTGAGCGCGGACGGCATTGGCCGAGCCAACGAACATCGGCACGTTGACGCGCTCCCTTGCGATGTCAACCGCGTCGGGATCGATGTCGCAGCCGATCACGCAACGCGCTTCAAGGAGCGCCGCGGCAGCCGCGAGAATGCCCGATCCCGAGCCCACGTCCAGCACACGCGCGCCCGGCCGCACGGTGCGTTCCATAGCTTGCAGGCATAGCTGCGTGGCCGGGTGACGGCCCGTTCCGCAGGCCATGCCGGGATAGATCTCCAGGCGCAGGCGGCCCGGCGGTGTGGGTTCGGCATGGTCCCAGGGCGCAACCAAATAGAACCGCTCGCCGACGCACAGCGCCGGCCAAGCTGCGCGAGCCACGCGTTCCCAATCGGTGGGCGGTTCTTCGCGAATCTGGGGAGAAAATTCGGCGAACAGATCGAGTAAGGACACACCATTCCGGTCGCTCAACCGATCGCTCAAAAAGAACGCCCGGAGCGCGCCATCCTCCTCTGAAATACCGGCCGTACCGCATTCCTGGAGCTCCGCTATCAGCAAGTCTTCGCGGTCCCGGGCGGGGTGAAGAAGAAGGGAAAACAACCCTTCAGTTTACGCAATTGTGATAATCTTGAGTACACCCTTCCGTGTCGAAGCGGGGCGAGCGATTTTAGCACCTCATGGCTACCCCTGGATTCGACGAACCGCGCATCTCGTCCGGTCCGTTCGCAAGCTACCATTTCGACAGCGCGTTCGACGAGATGTTCGACGCCGAGCGCCAGCCGCGCAAACACTATCGCGCGCTTTATGAGCTCTTGCTAAGCTTACCTGCCGAAGAGATGCGGCGCAAGAAGCAGGCCGCCGATGTGTCGTTTCTGCACCAGGGCATCACGTTCACCGTTTACGGCCGGGACGAGGGTACCGAGCGCATCTTCCCGCACGACTTGCTGCCTCGCATTATCACCAGCGCGGAGTGGCAGACCATCGAAAAAGGCCTGACGCAGCGCATCACGGCTCTCAATCTTTTCCTGCGCGACATTTACAACGAAGGCCGCTGCCTGGCCGCCGGCATCGTGCCTCGCGACATGGTCTATAGCTGCCGGCATTTCCGGCGGCAAATGCGCGGCGTTACGGCGCCCAAGAATATCTATGTCGCCGTGATGGGCACGGACCTGATCCGGCTGCCCGACGGGCGCTTCGTGGTGCTGGAAGACAATCTGAGGGTGCCGAGCGGCGTGTCGTACATGCTGACGTCGCGCCAGGTGATGAAACGGACCTTCCCCGAATTGTTTCAGCACACCGACATCCGGCCCATCGACCATTATCCGGAGGCCTTGCTCACCACCCTGCGCGCGCTGGCGCCGGAAGGCCGCGGCGAGCCGAATATCGTGCTGCTGACGCCCGGCGTTTACAACTCGGCGTACTTCGAGCACACTTATCTGGCGCGCCAGATGGGCATCGAGCTGGTGGAAGGCCGCGACCTGGTGGTGCATGACAACGTGGTTTACATGCGCACCACCGGCGGCTTGCGGCGCGTGGACGTGATTTACCGGCGCGTGGACGACGACTTCATCGATCCCCTGGCGTTCCGTTCCGATTCGATCCTGGGCGTGGCCGGATTATTCAATGCGTATCGGGCCGGCAACGTGACGCTGGCCAATGCGCTCGGCACCGGCGTGGCCGACGACAAGGCGCTGTATGCCTACGTGCCCAAGCTGATCAAGTATTTTCTGGGCGAAGATCCGATCCTCGACAACGTGGAAACCTACCTGCTCACCGACCCCGCCGAACGCCGGCATGTACTGGCTCACCTGGAAAAATACGTCGTCAAGGCGGTGGGCGAATCGGGCGGCTATGGAATGCTGATCGGGCCGCACTCCACCGCCGAACAGCGCGAGGAGTTTCGCGAGAGGATCGAAGCCGATCCGCGCAACTATATCGCTCAGCCGACCATCATGCTGTCGCGGGCGCCCTGCTTCTTCGATGGCCGCGTGGAGCCCAGGCACGTGGACCTTCGCCCGTATATCCTGTGCGGCGATAAGGTGACCATCGTGCCGGGCGGATTGACGCGCGTGGCGCTGCGCAGTGGATCGCTGGTGGTGAATTCATCGCAAGGCGGAGGCAGCAAGGACACCTGGGTGTTGCAGTAAACCGAGCCGCGACCGTAAGGGAGGCGGAAAACAGAATCGATGCTATCGCGAGTCGCTGAAAGCATGTACTGGATGAGCCGGTACCTGGAACGGGCCGAGCACACCGCGCGCGTGCTGGGCGTCCAGTTAACCCTGATGCTGGAGCAGGACCCCAAGTCTTCCGATCGCCGCTGGCTACGCGTATTGGGCAGCCTGGGCCATCCCGGCTCGGTAACCGAGAACAGCGATCCGTTCACCCGAGCCCAGGCCTATGCCTTGCGCAATATCATGGGCGGCATCGCGTCGGCGCGCGAGAACGCACGGCAGGTTCGCGAGCAGATCAGCTCGGAGATGTGGGAACAGCTTAACCGCCTGTTTCATGAAGTGCGGCGCATGGAATCGGCCGGTTTATGGGCCTTGCAGCCGCTGGATTTCCTGGCGGTGATTCTCGAAAGTTCGCATCTGGTGCAGGGCGTGACCGACTCCACCATGAATCACGGCGAAGGCTGGCAATTTATCCAGGTCGGGCGGTTTATCGAGCGCGCGGCGGCCATCGCCCGGCTGCTGGATATTTACTTTCGCGAGTTTCCCGCCGGCCAGCCGATGGACTCCGGCGAACACATGGAGTGGATCGGCCTGCTGCGGAGCTGCACCGCGTTTGAAGCCTATTGCAAGGTCTACACCGCCGATCTGCGTCCCGAGCGCGTAGCCGAGTTTCTGCTGCTGAACAACGAGTTTCCCCATTCGGTCCGCTTCGCCGCCGACCATTTGCGGCGCTCGCTGGAAAGCATCAATGAGGCCGCCGCCAGCAAGCGGTCCGCGCGCGTGGCCAAGATCGCCGGCCGTCTCAGCGCGGGGCTGATGTTTACCCCGCTTGAAGAAGTGGTCGCGAATCTAGCCGAGTTTTTCGCCGACATCCAGCGGCAATGCGCCCGTATTCACACGGCCATTTACGAGGTTTATATCACTTATCCCGTGGAGGCGGCCATCGAAGCTTGATATGACACGAAGCTTAATACGGCAAGAAGCCTGATATGGCAAGATGCTTGACATATTACGAGACCGCCTTGATTTATGTATTATTCCATTCACCATCTCACCAAATTCCGCTATAACGCTCCCGTGAGCGAAAGCCTGATGGAGGCGCGCATGCAGCCGCGCTCAGATGGCCCGCAGCGCTGCCTTTCGTTCCAGCTGGTGGTGCAGCCCAAAGCGCGCGTGCAATATTACCGCGATTACCTGGGCAACACGGTGCATCATTTCGATGTTCCGGGAAGACACAAGCAGCTCTCTATCGTGGCCGACGCCCTGGTGGATGTGCAGCCGCCTCCGGCGCTGCCCGATTCACTCGGCCGGAGCGCCTGGGACGAGTTGGATCAAATGATCGCCGCCGGGGACTACAGCGAGATGCTCATGCCCAGTCACTTTGCGCAATCCACCGAGCTATTGGAGCAATTCGCACAGGAGCTGGATGTGGAATCGCGGGAGAAAGCCCGCGAGCGGGACCCCCTGGAGTTTGTGCTGAATCTCAAGGCGCTGCTGTACGCCAAGATCGCCTATGTCCCCAAGAGCACGCGGGTGGATTCTCCCATCGACCACGCGCTCGAAAGCCGGCAGGGCGTTTGCCAGGATTTCGCGCACATCATGATCGGTTTGACGCGGCGCATCGGGATTCCGTCGCGCTACGTCAGCGGCTACCTGTTCCACAAGGCGGGCGACAAGACTCGCTCGGCCGAGGGCGCGACGCATGCGTGGGTAGAGACGCTGCTGCCCGGCTTAGGCTGGGTGGGCCTGGATCCGACCAACAATGTGCTGGCCAGCGAGCGCCATGTCCGCACGTCGGTGGGGCGCGACTATGCCGACGTTCCTCCCACCAAGGGCGTGTTCAAGGGGTCAGCCGAAAGCCAGTTACTGGTGGCGGTTCACGTTGCGCCGTCCGATGCGCTGCCGCTCGAGCCAGAGCTGGGCATCGAGGACTGGTCCCAGGCGTTGCGCGAAGAAGGGCTGGACCCGGAGCTGGCCGCTCACCATCAGCAACAACAGCAGCAGCAATAGCTCCGGGCCGCGCTCTCCCTTTCCGGGCCGCGCGTGCGGGCGAGCGGTTCCTCTCAGTGTGTTCCGTTAGCGGGAGGAGGAGGAGCGGTAGCAGCTTCCAGCGTCTCCTTCTCCTTCGGCTTGTCTTTTGCCTCAACCTCTTCGATCGTGATATAAACCGGCTGTTCCAGCAGCTGGGGCTCTTTGCCCGTGGTCTTTATCAGTAACTGCAAACGGCCGGGCTTGACGAAGGGCGGGACGCGGAACTCGATGTAATTATCACCCTGGTCCAGCACCTTAACCTTCATGTCGAAGGTATGATCGGTCAGATAGACCTCGTCTACCTTGGCCTTCCCCAGAAAGTCTCCCTGGATTCGCAACACCGATCCGATTTTGCCGCTCTCGGGCAGCACCTTGCGCATGACCGGCACTTGAGCCGGGAGCGAAGCCGCGGCGGCGAGCGAAAGCAACGAAACTACAAGCGTAATGCGCATTCTTTTGAGTGCTCCGTACCAAGGACTTTATTCCCATGGCATATAGACCGCAATAGAGGGAAAGTACTAAAAGGCGCGGAGAAAACGGCTGAGGCGAAGAGCAGCAGGCCGCCCAGGAGCGCGGGCCGCTGAAGAGCGCGGGCCGACGATTCGCCAACCCGCGGGAAGAGGGACGCTTAGCGTTCGGCGGCCAGGTGGAGACCTTTGTGGATGGCGTAGAGGGCCAGTTCCAAGCGGTCTGACACGCCCAGCTTGTCGAAGATGTTGTGCAGGTGGTTCTTGACGGTCTGCTCGCTGATAAACATCTTTTCGGCCATTTCCTTGTTCTTGTAACCCTGGGCGACCAGTTGAACGATTTCACGTTCGCGCTGGCTCAGCGGAGAGCGCTCGCGCGTCTTGCCGGAACCGCCGCTGCTGCCTACCTCGCCTGGCGCTGCGAACTGCCGCATGACGGCGGCCGTGGTGTGGGAGTCCAGCCAGATCTCGCCGCCGTGAACTTTGCGGATGCTTTTGACGATCAACTCGGGGGCCGTCTGCTTCAGCACGATGCCGGAGCAGCCGAGCTTCATGGCCTGCACGAATTCGTTCTTGTCTTCAGAAGCGGTGAGGACGATCACGCGAGTGCGTTTGTTGGTCTGCTGCAGAGCCTGCAAAGCGGAAAGGCCGTCCAAATTGGGCATGCGCAAATCGAGCAGGAGCACGTCGGGATCGAGTTCCTGCACCCGGTCCAATACTTCGCACCCATCGGCGGCTTCGCCCACGACTTGGAAGTCCTCCTCCAGGCTGAGGAGTTTCCTCAGGCCGTCACGAACAATCGGGTGGTCGTCGGCGATGAGTACCCGGATCATGCCCTTTCTCGGCTCGGCAGGGGTGTGACGAACTTCATTATCTTCCAACGGGGTGAAAGTATCGCTCATATATAGTGTATCGACCATCCGCATCTAGATTCTACAGGGGTACTGGTACGTAATCAATCTCAGGTAACGCCTAAAACTATCCAGGGAAACCGCTTAAGTACAAGAGTGGAAAGTCCTTAGGAGCCAGTGCCGAGCTACTTTAGCCTAGTACTTACTTTAGTACTATTGCCGAAGCGTAGACCGCAAGCAGGTGTCCCACCCAGGAGCGCCAATTCGTTGACGCTGGCAGGATTATGGCCCGCCGGTCCGGCGCAAGACGCAGAGCTTGGAGCGCAACTCGCTGATAAAGCGGAGCGTAGGTTTGGCCGAGGGGTTGCAAACACCCGCGCGTGGTAGACCGCGTTACCAATCAGATTGAGCGCTACATGGATTTGCTGAGTGCTCGCCAGAAGCTGGTGGCTTCCAATATCGCCAATATCGACACTCCGGGATATAAGGCCAAGGACATTGACTTTCAGTTTGAGTTTCTCAGCCTCTCCTCAGGGCAAGCTCCCAACGTCGTGGAAAGCCCCGGATTGGTCGTCAAGAGCGACGGCAACAATGTGAGTCTGGACCGGGAGGCGCGGCTGCTGGCCGAAAACGCGCTACGGTTTAACGTCGCCTCTACCCTTATGAAGTCACAGCTGAAGTCGGTGGAGTCGGCGATCAAAGAGGGACAATCGGGATGAGTCTGTTTTCCCTGCTTTCGGTCAGCGCATCGGGCATGACGGCGCAGCGCACCCGCGCCGAACTGCTGATTCAGAATCTGGCGAATTCCGAGACCACGCGGACGCCCCAGGGAGGGCCGTACCGGCGGCAGGACGCGATATTTCAAAGCGCGCCGCAGACCTCGCCGTTCTCCACCGTTTTTCAAACCGAGCTGACCTCGGGCGTCAATGGAGTGGAAGTGGCGGAAGTGATCGAAGACCCTACCGAAGGGGAGAAGCGATACCAGCCGGGGAATCCCGATGCCGACCAGGACGGTTACGTGGCGTATCCCAACTTGAATCCCGCCGAGGATATGGCGGATCTGCTGAGCGCGCAGCGGGGCTACGAGGGAAATGTCGCGGCCATGACGGCCATCAAGGATATGATCCTGCATTCCATCGATCTTCTGAAGTGATCTTTATTGAATTCGAGCAGCCGCCATGTCTTTGCCCATCACCCCCATCCGATTTCCGGCGGCAATTCCTGAGCTAACCTCAGCGGGCGGCTCCGAGCAGTCTGGCCCGGCGTTCGGCTCCGTGCTGGCCGATGCGATCGGGCGCGTGGAGCAGTTCCAGCGGAATGCGGATTCCAGTATCGGTAAATTTTTGTCCGGCGAGGACGAAGAGGTACATAAGGTCGCGCTTGCGACCGAGCAGGCATCCATGTCGTTCGACCTTTTTCTGCAGGTGAGAAACAAAGTTGTTTCGGCCTACCAGGAAGTGATGCGCATGCAGATGTAGCGATCGGCGAATGGCTATTGGCTGTTTGCCCTTGGCTAATGAGATTGAGGAACAAGGGCCGCGCGGAGCTTACCAGCGCAAAGGCTGGCCAAGATCGATATAAGGAGAGATGGATCAAATCAAACGACTGCTAGAGAGCCTGACCTGGAAGCAGATGCTCTCTCTGGTTCTGGCGGCTGCGGCGGTGATAGGCGCCCTCACAGTCTTTTCACGCTGGAATCACGAGCGCGACTTCCGCCCCCTGTACAGCTCGCTCGCGGAAGCTGACGCGGCGGCTGTGCTGGGGAAGGTGCGTGAAAGCGGATCCGAGTTCCGGCTATCGGACAACGGTTCGGTAGTGCTGGTGCCGTCGGCTCGGGTAGCGGAACTGCGGCTGCAAATGGCCGCGGCCGGGCTTCCCAAGAGCGGCCGGATCGGTTTCGAGCTGTTCGACAAGAGCACATTCGGGATGAGCGACTTCACCGAGCAGGTGAACTATCATCGGGCGCTCGAAGGCGAGCTGGAGCGCTCCGTGATGTCGCTGGCCGATGTGGAGCAGGCGCGCGTACACATTACTTTTCCCAAAGATTCGCTGTTCCTGGACTCGCGCCAGCCCGCCAAGGCGAGCGTGCTGGTGAAGCTGCGTCCCGGCGCCCAACTAGCGCCCGAGAACGTAGCGGCTATCTGCCAGCTGGCCGCCAGCGCCGTGGACGGACTGCTCCCGGAGGCGGTCTCGGTGGTGGACATGCGCGGGCATCTGCTCAACCGGGCGCGCAAAGCGTCTTCGCCCGACGATCCCCAACCGTCCGAAGAGGCACTCGAGTACCGCCAGAAGCTGGAGCACGATCTGCTGGTCAAAATTAACAACACGCTGGAACCGCTGCTCGGCCCCGACAAATTCCGCGCGACGGCTTCGGTGGAGTGCGACATCACCAGCGCCGATGAGAGCGAGGAGACCTTCGATCCAACCAAGTCGGTGATGGTCAGCTCGCAAAAGACCGAGGACACGAGCGTCGGCGCGGTGGCGGCGGGCATTCCAGGCACGGCGTCCAATCTGCCGCACCCCCCCGCCGCGCGCCCGGGCTCCGGCGGCACCACGGTGTCACGCCGCACCGAGAACATCAGCTACCAATCCAGCCGCACCGTGCGGCACGTCCGCGAGCCGCAGGGCACAGTGAAGCGGATGTCGGTTTCGGTCCTGGTGGATTCCGACGTCCGCTACGAGGGCACGGGAGCGAAAGCTAAGCGCGTCATCGAAGCGCCGCCGGCGAATAGACTGAAAGCCGTTCACGACCTGCTGGCGGGCGTCATCGGTCTGTCGGCCGAGCGGGGCGACCAGCTGGTGGTCGAAACGCTGCCGTTTGAATCGACACTGAATCCCGAACAGCTCCCGCCGGCCAAACCGGCGCCGTCCCCGCCTCCCACCTGGCAGGAGCAATTCCTGAAGAACAAGATATTCACGATCGGCGTGGGAGTGGGCGCGGCGATGTTGCTGGCGCTGCTCTTCGTTGTCGTGCGAGTGGCGAAGAAGAAGGGCCCTCGCGGCTCGGTTGAGCTGCCAGAGGAGCTATCCGCTGGATCCGGCGCGTCCGACCCGCTCCAGGCGCAGATCGAAAACCGGTTAGCCGAGCAGACGGCGCTGCGCCAAAAGCAGGAGACAGAGGCGTTGAATGCTTTAAAGCTGCCGCCGGCTACCAAGAAAGCCGCGGTGCTGGCCAAGCACATCGGCGAGCAGGCCAAGAAAGATTCCGCCAGCATGGCGCATGTCCTGCGGGCCTGGATGGCCGACTCCGGCGGCGAAGTCAAGCGATGAATTGAAGCGCCCACCCAGGACGAAGGTCGGAAACCGTGAGCGACGAAACCGCGGAGCGAGGAAACCGAGCAGCGATGAACGCGAAGCTGGTGAGGACGCCGAGCGATGAAGTGCCGAGCGATGAAGTGCCGAGCGGATGAAGTAATGACACGATGATTCAAAATCTCGAAACCGCCGCTTCCCCGGCTAACGTTCCCGGCATCCGCAAAGCCGCCATTCTCATGATCATCCTGGGCGAAAACATCACCGGCGACATCCTGCGGCAACTGGACGAAGAGGAAGTGCAAGCCATCGGCCGCGAGGTGGCGCGCATCACCTCCATCAGCAACGAGCAGGCGGAGGGAGTTCTCGAAGAGTTCTACCAGATGTCGATGGCCCACGACTACGTGCTCAAGGGCGGCATCGACTACGCAAAAAAAATGCTCATGAGCGCGTTCGGGCCTGAGCACGCGAGAAAGCTGGTGGATCGGCTGGTCAAGACGCTGGGCTCGGAGCTGGCCAACTTCGACACTCTGCAAAAAGCCGATCCGCAGCAGCTCGCCAAGTTCATCCATAACGAGCACCCGCAGACCATCGCGCTCATCCTGTCGCATCTGAACGCCTCGCAAGCGGCCGGATTACTGATTTCCCTCCCGCAGGAGCTGCGGGCCGATGTGGCCCTGCGGATGGCGCACCTGGACCAGATCTCGCCCCTCATTGTCTCCAAGATCGCCGCCATTATCGGGCAGCGGTTGAAGTCGCTGGGCGAACTGAGCCGCGAGTCGTACGGGGGCGTGCGGGCGGTGTCTGAGATGTTCAATCGCCTGGATTCGGGCAACAGCAAAGACATTTTGGACGGCATCGAACAGAACGATCCGAAGCTGGTGGAGACCATCCGGCACATGATGTTCGTGTTCGAAGACCTGCTGCTGTTGAGCCAGGAAGCCATTAAGGAAATGCTGGGCAAGGTGGATCGCAAGATCCTCACCCTGGCGCTGAAGGGTACCAGCGACCAGCTGAAGAATCACATCCTGCAACTGATGTCGCAGCGTGGCGCCGAGATGATGCGGGAGGATCTGGAGTCGCTCGGACCGATCAAAATTAAGGAAGTGGAGGCGGCGCAGCAGCAGATTATCGCCGTGTTCCGGCAGTTGGAAGCCGAGGGCACGATCAGTCTCAAGGGCACGGTTGGGGAGCAGTATGTCGTCTAAGCTGCTGCGCGGCGGCGCGATCGCGGCCGAAGCGGTGGCTTGGCGCCGGGTCTCTTCTTCAGAGGCCATCGCGGGCGCGGTATCGAGCAACGGACTACCGGCTTCGGGTTATATCTCGGAGCCCGGTTCAACGGCTCTTTCCCGGGCGACGGGCGAGACCGAACAGCGCCTGGAGGCGGCGCGCCGGCAAGGATTTGAGGAAGGGCAAGCGGCCAGCCGCCAAAGCCTGGCGGCCGAGGTGGAGGCGATGCAGGTGAAGCTAGGGCGCAGCATCGAGGAACTCACTGGATCGCGGCTGCGTTATCGCCGTCAAGCGGAGCAGGACGTGGTGGCGCTGGCGCTGGCGGTGGCGCGGCGGATCCTGCATCGCGAACTGACGGTGGAGCCTGAGGCGCTGCTGGGTCTGGTGAAGGCGGCACTCGAGAAAATGGAAGCGCGCGAAGTGCATCAAGTGCGCGTTTCGCGCCAGGATGCCGCCATGCTGCGGCAACTGTTCGAGCAGATGGGTCTGCCGCAGCGCATCGAAGTGGTGGCCGATCCGAGCCTGGCGCCGGGCGGGGTGCTGATCGAGTACAGCCGCGGTGTGCTGGACGCCTCGGTCGACACGCAACTGGCCGAGATCGGGCGCGGTTTCGCGGATCTGGTCCGGTAGCTCCTCATGAACTTGCAGGCTTATTACGAGAAGCTCGCGAGCCTGGAAACCTGCCGCTTCGCCGGCAGCGTAACCGAGCTGGTGGGGTTGCTGGTGGAGTCCAAAGGGCCGGAAGTGGCGGTGGGCGATTTTTGCGAAATCTCGACACGCTCGGGCCGGATGATTCGCACCCAGGTGATTGGCTTTCGCGAGGGCCGCGTGCTGTCGATGCCGCTCGAGGAAACCGACGGCTTGTACCTGGGCGACCCAATTGTCGGGCGCAAGGAGGATTCGAGAATGGAAGCCGGGCCGCAGCTGCTCGGCCGGGTGATCGACGGATTTGGAAGACCTTTGGATAATTTGGGGCCGCTTAGCGGCGGCACGCCTTATGAACTTTACGCGGCGCCGCCGGGGCCGCTCGAGCGCGAACCGATCGACGAGCCGTTGAGCACCGGCATTCGCGCCATCGACAGCCTGCTGACCTGCGGCAAGGGACAGCGCATCGGAATTTTTGGAGGCTCGGGCGTAGGCAAGAGCACGCTGCTGGGCGCGATGGCGCGGTCGAGCGACGCCGATGTCAGCGTAATCGCGCTCATTGGCGAGCGCAATCGGGAGGTCCGGGACTTCATCGAGCACGAGCTGGGCCCCGAGGGTCTGAAGAAAGCGGTGCTGGTGGTGGCCACGTCCGACCGGCCGGCGCCCTTGCGGATTCGCGCGGCCTTCGTGGCGCTCGCCATTGCCGAATACTTTCGCGATCAGGCGAAAGATGTGCTGCTGGTGATGGATTCGGTCACCCGCCTCGCCATGGCGCAGCGCGAGATTGGCCTGGCGGCCGGTGAGCCACCCAGCCAAAAGGGCTACACGCCGTCGGTCTTTAATTTGCTGCCTAAGATCTTCGAGCGGGCGGGCAAGTTTCGCCGGGGGTCGATCACCGGATTCTTCACCGTGCTGGTGGAGGGCGACGATTTCAACGAACCCATCTGCGACGCGGTGCGGGCCATCCTGGACGGCCATATCGTTTTGTCGCGCGAGCTCGGCGCGGCGGGACATTATCCCGCCATTGATGTCTTACAGTCGGTGAGCCGGCTTGCGCCGCGCTTGTGTACGCCCGAGCAAAAGGAAGCCGCGGCCAAAGTCCGGGAGGCCATGGCCACGCACCAGCGCTCCGAGGATCTGATCAATCTGGGCGCCTATGCCAGCGGCGCGAACCCGAAGCTGGACGCGGCCATCCGCGTGCGTCCGCTGCTGCTCGATTTCCTGAAGCAGGACAGCCGGGAACAAAGCCCTTTCGAAAAGACCATGGCCGGCTTGAGCGAACTCGCGAAGCGTGCGGATGCGAAGTAAAGGCCGAACTAAAGAATGAAACGGTTTCAGTTTCCGCTGGACCGCGTGCGGCGCTGGCGGGCCGGGCAAGCCGCGCTCGAGGAGCTGAAGCTGGAACAACTGCGGGAACGCTGGACCAAGCTCGGGGAAGAAAAGCGGGCCATCGAAGGCGCGTGCGCTCACAGCCAGCGGGAAGTGCTGCGCCAGCCCTCGATGGAAGCCGGCGATTTGCAGAGCTTGGATGCATATCGCTTGCACGCCCGCACCAAAATTCGCGACATCGAAATCCGGGAGCGTCAAACCGAAGCGCAAGTGGAGCAGCAGCGACAGCGCGTGATCCAGGCGCGGAGAGAGGCCGAACTGCTGGAACGATTGAAGCGCCAGGCGCTGGACGAATGGCGGGCGGCGAGCGACCGGGAACAAGAAACGCTGGCGGCGGAATCATATCTGGCGAAACGCTCGCGGAAGCGCTAGAGGCGAGAGGCCAATTTGTTTTCTGGGCGGCTCTTCAGAAACGTGACGAACTGGGAAGCGTTGCGCGTCAAGCCGGGAAAAGTGGCAACGGTGCGCTCATCCGGATCGACGATGGCGTAAAACGGAATCGCGACGGTACCGAAGCGTTTTTCTTCGAGCTGCTGGTTCTGCTCGGAGGGCGCGTCGGTGCCGTCGGTATAAAGATCCAGCAGCACGAAGTCCTTCAGTAATCCCGTCACCTCGGGACGCGGGAACATATTGGCCTTCATCCAATGGCAGTTGGTGCAAGCATAGCCGGTAAAGTTGATAAACACCAGCTTGTTTTCCGCGCGGGCTTTGGAGAGCGCCTCCTTATACTGGTTTTTCATCCAAACCGGCGCTCCGGATTCGCGGCCGCCGAGTAACGCTACGCCTTTGGCTTGCACCGGAATGAAGGCCTCCACGTTGCCGAGCGATGCCCCGAATAGTCCGGGCAACAGGCTGATGGAGAAGGTGAGGAAGAGCGCGGCAATCAGCACGCGTCCCACGCCCAGGCGATCCTCCGGCTGAATCCCCTCCAGGCGCAGCAGTCCCAGCAAATAGAGACCAGGCAGCGCAAAAAGAACAATCCAGCAAGCCAGAAACATTTCGCGCGAGATCCAATCGGTTTGCAGGATCTGATCGGCCGAGCTCAAGTACTTCACAGAGATCGCGAGCACCACAAATCCCAGCACCACTTTCACGCGCATCAGCCAGCCGCCACTCTTAGGGAGCTTCTGGAGGAACGAAGGAAAGAGGGCCAGCACGAAGAAAGGCGCAGCGAGGCCGGTAGCAAACGACGCCATTCCGAACACGGGCCGCAGGCCGCTGGTCTGCACCGACGCCACCAGCAGCGGCCCAACGATCGGGCCTATGCAGGCAAACGAAGTGAGCGTGAACGTGAGGCCCATGAGCAGCGTGCTGAAATAGCCACCGCCTTCCGACGCCTGATTCATTCTCGTGAGCAGGCCGGACGGCAAGGCCAATTCATACGCTCCCAGCAGACTCAAACCGAACACCACGAACACAGCGGCGATAAATCCGTTCACCCAAGGGCTGTTGCCCAGCTGCACCACGCCGAACGGCCCCGCGATCGCTTTCACCAGCACACCCAGCCCAGTGAACAGAACAACGATCCCCAGACAGAAGACCACTGCTTGCAGGACGCTGTCGCGCTTATGGCCGGTCTGGCGGTTCAGGAAGTACGAAACGGTGAACGGGATCATCGGGAAGACGCAGGGCGTGAAGATCGCCGCCAGTCCCGCGCCGAAAGCAGTCGCCAGGAAGAGGCCGAGCTCGCCGGAAACCGGCTCGTCCGTCGGTGTTGGCGCGGTCCGAGTAGTTGGCGACACGGAGGAAGTTGATGCCGCTCCTGGCACAGGGGTTGGCACCAACGTATAGCTGGCGGGGATGGCGATTGCCGAGGCCTTGGCCGATGGATCGATGGTGATGGACGCGGTGGCCGATTTCTTCTTGGGCGGCAGGCAGACCGTATCGTTGCAGGTCTGATATCGCACATTGGCGGTGATGTCAGCCGGACCGGAGGCCGCGTTTTTGTTCAGCTCGATGTCGAACAAAAGCACATACTGACTAGAAAATGTTTCGGTGTCGATGCCGAAGCTCGGGTCCAGCCTGCGGTCCGGCTTGGGCTGGTAAATCTTGAACCCGGCCACGGCCGGATTGTCCGCGATGCTCACGGTGGTCGGATTCGGGCCGCCGGCGGGCGTGGTCATGGAATAAACGTGCCAGTGCGGCTCAATGGTTCCGGTGAATTTGGCCAGCACGTGCGAGCCGGGCGCGGCTTTCGAATCGACAGTAAGCGCCCACTGGACCGGGTCTTCGGCGGCGCCTGCAAAGGAAGCGAGCGTGAAGAGGCCGAGCAGCAGTGGCCGAAGCATATCAGTCGGCCTTCGCGGCTACGGAGGCGCCCACCAGTTGACCGTTAGCCAGCTCCTCCTCGATCCGTTCGTTGATCTTTCCGGCGGCGAACTCGGCGGCCACGCGAATGGCGTTCTTGATAGCGTTGGCGTTGGGGCGGCCGTGCGTGACGATGCATACGCCTTTGATACCGAGCAGCGGAGCGCCGCCGTACTCGGAATAATCCACGCGCTTCTTGAACTCCTTGAAAGCGGCGCGGGCCAGCAGGGAACCGATCTTGCGTGTGATGGTGGCTTCGAGCGACTCGCGCAACATCTTGTACACCATCTCCACCAAGCCTTCGCTGACCTTCAGCGCCACGTTGCCGATGAAGCCGTCGCAGACGATGACATCCGTTTCTCCGGTATAAATGTCGCGCCCTTCCACGTTGCCGATGAAATGGATGGGGAGCGCCTTGAGCAGCGGCGTGGCGGCGCGCGTCAGCTCATTGCCCTTGTGCTCTTCTTCGCCGATGGACAACAGCCCCACGCGGGGGCGGTGGGTGTGAAAGATGACGCGCGAGTAGATGTCGCCCATGATGGCGAACTGGCTGAGCATGCGCGGCGAACAATCGACGTTGGCGCCCACATCCACCACAATCACCGGCGTGCCTCGCAGCGTTGGGAAGGCCGCCGCCATGGCCGGACGATCCACGCCCGGGAGCATGCCTTGCACCAGCTTGACCGTGGCCATCACGGCGCCGGTGTTTCCGGCTGAAATCATACCGTCGGCGATGCCATCGCGCACCAGACGGGCGGCCACGCGGATGGAGCTGTCGCGCTTGTTCCGCACCGCTTTCGCGGCGCTATCTTCCATGGTGATTTGCTCGCTGGCGTGCTGGACTTCGATAGGCAGGCCGGAGAGGTCTTCGTGCTTGTTCAGCTCCGCGCGTACAACGTCCTGTTTGCCGACCAGGATGACTCTTACGCCCAGCGACCGGGCAGCACGAACCGCTCCCTCGACTTCGGCCTTCGGGGCGTCGTCGCCGCCCATTGCGTCAACCGCGATGGTCACCATGGTAGGACGATTTCCGGATGCTATTCTTCCGCGACTTCGATCACTTCACGGCCTTTGTAGCGGCCACAGTGCGGACACGCGCGGTGCGGAAGCTTCGGCTCATGGCAATTGGGGCACTCGGCGTGGCCGAGCACGCGCAGATGGTCGTGAGACCGGCGGGTGGAAGTGCGCTGCTTGGAGTGTCGGCGCTTTGGATTTGGCATCTTGTCGTCCTTTAAAAACTAGTGGCTTCCTTTAACTTGAACTTTTTTCAGAGCGGACCAGCGGTCGTCCACGAGTTTGGCTTCGCATCCGCAGTTTATCAGGTTACGATTCTGACCGCAGATGGGGCACATCCCCTGGCAATCCCCGCGGCAAACCCGCTGCATCGGCATGCTGAGCAGAACGTGCTCCCGTAAAACATCTGTCAACTCAATACCGTCGCCTTCATAAAAGCCGATCTCGGCCTCGCCCTCGTCTATTTCCACTTCCGAGTCGTCCTCGGCCGCTCCGGCCGGGCGATAAAACAGGTCGAAGGGGGAATCGATCGGAAACACCGCCGGCTCCAGGCATCGATTGCAATCGCAACGCATGGTGACCGCCAGCCGTCCCCGGGCGCGGATTTCCCCGAGCGTATGCGGAAGAAGCTCCGCGGAGCCTTCCGCCTGGAGCGTGGTAGCCTGACTTAACCGGTCGCCGTCGTCTTGAAACTCGATTTCACCGGGCGGGAAGGCCACTTCAAAATGGACCTTCTTAAGTTCCAGCTCCTGGACGCTGATGAACACACCAACACCTCGCCGTTACGGAGCGTTAAGCCATTAGTATAGCAGGGGTTGGAAAGGATCGCACGGATTCTGTGAGCCGCTGATAAAATTGGCGTATGGACTGCCTGGAATGCCACCGTTTGAACGAGGAAGAGGCTGACGCCGCCATCGAGTTGGTAGCGGCCGACCAAGCCACTTCTCGCGAGTTAACAATCGCTCAACTGGAGACGCAGAAACGCCGCAAGCTGGCTGCCGAGGTTCGCTGGCGAAGCGCCCGGGAGCAACTCGCCGGGCACCAAGCGGCTCATTCGCTGGCAGGGCGCTGAAAAACTGCGCTGTTGGCTGTTGGCGAATGGGCCATTCTTTGTGCCGCCAAATCAAACCCTAGATCCGATGGTACCGGTCTCGGTTGAAAACTTGATGAATAGGGGAAATTCCTAAAAAAGATCGTCTATAATGCATGAGCACGATGCATCGACACGGGCGCATACTCACGCTATTGATACTGTTCTGCGTTGCTCCGCACGTCCAAGCCGCGTCGTTTCACGTTCCCAAGGCTTACTTTGCCGGGATTAACGGCGGAGCGGCTGTTGCCGACTTTAACGGTGACGGCAAGCCAGATGTAGCGGCTGCCAATGGCAACTCAAATACAGTCTCGATTCTGCTCGGCAACGGGGACGGCAGCTTGCAGGATCCCGTAAATTATGTGATCAGCACTAATACCGGCGCGAGTCCCATCTCTGTTGTGGCCGCTGATTTCAATGGGGATGGCAAAGTCGATCTTGCGGTCCTGATTAACAACTCTGATAGTGACTCAAACATAGCGGTGCTGCTTGGCAAAGGAGATGGCACCTTCCAGCCACCGCTCGCCACCTATGTGCTTATTATGGCGGCCGGTCAACTGATGGCGGCCGACTTTAACGGTGATGGCAAGCTCGACTTGGCCATCCCAGGAAGTGGCCTTAGCTTCGTAGTAGCGCTGGGTAATGGAGACGGGACATTCGGATCGCCGATGACTTACGCGACTCCAGAGTATGTCACCTCACTCGCGGTCGGCGATTTGGATGGCGACGGCAAGCCCGATGTGGCGGTGACTCTTGGCTCCAATAACCCCAACTCAGACGGCATCGTTCAGATCTGGCTAAATGGGGGCGACGGCACACTTCGCTCCAACTACTCGAAATACCTTCATCCAGATGTGGGTAACTTGGCGATAGCGGACTTCAATGGCGATGGCATCCTCGACCTCTGGCTATCACTTGTCAGCGCCCCAATACCGCGCTCGGCATCCTTCTTGGAAACGGTGATGGTAGCTTTCAGCCCGCTGTGTACAACCCCTCTGCGGGAACGTACCCAAGTAGCATTGCCGTTGGTGATTTCAACGGCGATGGTAAACCGGATTTGGCCATAACCGGAGGGCTATCAGCAGTCGATGTTCTGCTGAACCTGGGTGACGCAACATTCCAACTGGCCAACACGTACTATCCGGGTGGCGATTTGATAGTCGCAGATATGAACGGCGACGGAAAAGCCGATTTGGTGCTATCCGGCTCCAGCTTCGTTGTTCTGTTGGGCGGAGGCAATGGAACATTCCAGCACGTCCCGCGCATTAGCTTGAGCCACAGCCACAACGTCTCCTCGGCGAACTCTGTTTCGGTCGCCGATTTCAACGGCGATGGAAAACTGGATTTAGCTGTAACCGATCCCTTGGCTAAAGCCGTGTTGACTCTTGCCGGCAATGGTGATGGAACCTTCCAGTCCCCGGTCGCATACACCATCGGCGAGCACCCCAGTTCGATAGCCATTGGCGACTGCAATGGAGATGGAAAGCTGGACCTTGTGGTGGCGGCAGGGATCGAGGCGAAAGCGAATCTGTTCGTTCTGTTCGGCAATGGGGACGGAACGTTCCAGCAACCCGTTACAATCGATGCGCCCGGCGGCTCCTATCTTTTGGCGGCGGATTTCAACCACGACGGCAAACTCGACTTGGCCGTAACTACGCTGCAGGAGGGGGCACGCTTTCCATTCTGCTCGGGAACGGAAATGGCACTTTCCAATCTCCGATTACCTATAATCTGCCTTCTCCCGGCGCTATGGCAATCGCCGACTTCAATGGCGATGGAAATCTGGATCTGGCAGTTGCAGAAAGTTCGAGTGGCTTAAATGAAGTGTCCGTTCTGTTGGGGGCAGGCAATGGAACTTTTGGCCCGGCTGTCAACTACAGTGTAGGTTCAATCCCAATTTCGATAGCCGTCGGCGATTTTACGGGCCACGGCAAGCGCGACCTGGCTGTCGCCAACGAAGGCGAGTACACTGCAAGCAGCACGGTTTCCATTCTCCTTTCTAACGGCGACGGCACCTTCCAGCCTGCGGTGAATTACGACGCCGGCGTATTGCCCGGGAGTGTTGTGGTTGCCGACTTCGGCAATCGCGGGTCTGACGATGTCGCCGTAGCCAGCGTTTATTCCAATGCGATTGTCTTCCTGGGCGGCAACGGCAATGGAACGTTTAAACCCGCGACGGCTTTTGCCGGCGGTACGCAGCCTTTTTCACTGGCAGTTGGCGATTTTAATCAAGATGGCAAGCCGGACCTGATGGTGGGCGGTTCGGCGAACATTCTCTTCGAACTGCTGAACGATACACCGTAGGCAGCGACACTCGACGAAGACTTCGCGCTCGTTACGCCAATTATCACCATCTATTTCGGAGGCTTTGAAGCGCGAAGTTTTTTTGCGCGGCGTCTTACTCCGCCTGGTCGGCTAGCACTTACGAATCGCGGAATGGCGAAGTCACTCGGACGAAAAACGGCTGACTCTGGCGAGGTTGGTGCGTTGGCTCTGGTTGCCGAAGGTTCAAGGCGCTCAATGGCTTGCGGAATTGCTTGGAACCGAGGGCCCATTGCTTTGAATTGGCCGCTTACTTGCTCGCGGGCCGGTGTTATGATGGCTACAGATGTCGATGCTTTCGCCCAGACTGCAGCTGAAGGTCTCGCAGAAGCAGATCCTCACGCCTGGCCTGGTGCAGATGGTCACCGTCCTCCAGCTGAACCGGCTGGAGCTGAAGGACATGATCGCGCAGGAGATCGCCGAGAACCCGGTACTCGAAGAATCGGTGGACGGCATCGAGGAACTTTCGCCCGAGGAGATGCAATCAATCCTCGAGCGGGAGCGGGTTTCCGAGCCCTCCGACCAGGTGATCCTGGAGACGGTGAACGGCACGGGTTCAGAGCCCGAGATTGCCGCTGGAATTCCGGAGGCGTCACCGGTTGAAATCGAATTTGACGCGTCGGCTCCCGTGTCAACGGACGGCGCGTCGCTGGATGGCGCCCAGGCTCCGGCCGCCGAGGGTGAGATCGTTGAGCCGAAAACCGAGAAGGACCCGTTCGACGAGATCGATTTCGGAACTTTCTTCGACGATTATCTGGATCCTGGCTACAAGAGTCCGGCCTCCGAGACGGTGGAGAAGCCGTCCTTTGAGACGTTTCTCTCGTCGCCCGTTACGCTGGCCGATCATCTGCATTCGCAGCTGGCCGTGCTGGTGATGTCGGAGGACGTGCGCGACGCAGCGGACAACATCATCGGCAACTTGAACGAGAACGGTTACCTGACGGCTACGCTCGAAGAGATTGCCGACTCCGGGCAGCATTCGATGGCCGAAGTTCAGGAAGCGCTGCGGATGGTGCAATCGCTCGATCCGGCGGGAGTGGGGGCTAAGGATGTCCGGGAATGCCTGCTATTGCAAATCGAGAGCCGCAACGGAAGGGACGGCGTCGCCTGGCAGATTGTCGCCAATCATCTGAAGCTGCTCGAAACCCGGCAAATCAAGGAAATTGCGCGGCAGTTGGGACGTCCGCTGGAGCACGTGCAGACGGCGCTGGATGTCATCCGGCATCTGGATCCCTATCCCGGTTTACGCTATTCCGATCGGGGCTCGCGGCAGGTGGAACCGGATGTCTACATTTTCAAAGAGGGCGACGAATACATCATCCAGTTGAACGATGACGACCTTCCGCAGCTCAGGCTCAACGCGCAATACCGCAAGATGCTGGATCGCGATCAGGAGCCTAGCAAGGAAATCCGCAACTACGTCAAGGACCGCTACGCCGCGGCCATTCAACTGATCAAGAACATCGAGCAGCGCAAGCAGACCATTCTGAAAGTCTGCCAATCCATCGTGCGCCGGCAGCTGGATTTTCTGGAACACGGCATCGATACGCTGAAGCCGATGATGATCAAAGAAGTGGCCGAAGAGATTGGCGTGCATCCCTCCACGGTGAGCCGCGCGGTGGCCAGCAAATACGCCGATACGCCGCAAGGAGTCTTCGAGCTGCGGTATTTCTTCTCGGAAGCCGTGCAAGGGTCGGCCGGCAGCGCCACTCCTTTGTTGATCCTGAAGCGCCGGGTGAAGAAAATGATTGAAGAGGAAGACACTCAGCACCCTTTGACGGATGAGCAGATCACGGCTCGATTGAAGAGCGAAGGCATCGACGTGACCAGACGAACGGTGGCCAAGTACAGAGAAGACATGAAAATTCCTTCCACTCACCAGCGCCGGGTCCGCGCTTAAGCTCTCGCCGGCTGAGGGGAGATGGTCAGCGAGATCCCGATGAAAATCAGCTACACAGGAAAGTTCGAAGAAATTCCCCCGCGCCAGCGCAGCAAGCTGGAAGCCAAGCTGCAAAAGCTCGCCAAGGTTGTAGAGCAGCGGGGCGAGAAGGAAGCGCACGTGGTGCTCACGCAACAGCGCTTCCTGCATAAAGTGGAAATCACGGTGAACGCCTGGGATCATGCGCTGGTCGGCATCGCCACCAACTGCGATGTCGCGGTGGCGGCGCAGGAGGCGTTCGACCGGTTGGAGAAGCAGCTGTTGAAACTGCGGGCCCGCTGGCGCGATACCAAGCGCGTAAGGGATAAGGAAGCCGACGGAGAGAAAGCCAGCGCGAGCTTGCAACCGGTGGCCGCCGGCCCCAAGAAAGCCAAGGCCGCGGGCAACGCGAAAGTGTCCAGCAGCGCGAAGAATGCCGGACGCAAGCAGGTATTTCGCGTCAATCACTCCGACGGCAGCAAGCCGATGACGCTGGAAGAAGCGATGCTCGAAATGGAGGCGTCGCAAGATTACCTGGTTTACCGCGACGCGCAAACCGACCGGGTCACGGTTCTCATGCGCCGTTCCGACGGCCACTTCGATCTGATCGAGAGCTAGCGTGTCCCACTCCCTCACAGTCGCGGCTCAGTACGCAATCCCGAGCCGCGCGCGTGAGCAAGCGATACCTGGGACCGGACGCTAGTGGCCAAACGCGTTGCCCGGAAGGTGGAACCGCAGGCCGCCGAGCTGGTTGTCATCACCGGTCTGAGCGGATCGGGAAAAGCGACGGTACTCAAAGCTTTCGAAGATTTGGGGTACTACGCGGTGGACAACATGCCCATCGAGCTGATTCCCAAGTTCGCCGAGCTGGCCAAGGACTCCGCGCACGTCAGGCGCGCCGCGCTGGTGATCGACATTCGGGAGGGTGAGCAGCTGGCGCAATTTCCCGCGCTGTTCGAGAAGCTGCGGCGGCGCACTCCGGCCACGCTGGTTTTTCTCGAAGCCGACGATCGCACGCTGGCCCGCCGGTTCAGCGAGACCCGGCGTCCGCATCCATTGGGTACGGAAGCCACCGTGCTCAAGAGCTTGCGCAAGGAGCGCGAACTGGTGGCGCCAATCCGCGCCGTGGCGGACCACATCATCGAGACCTCGAAATTCAACGTACACGAGCTGCGCGAAGTGATCGGCGAAAAATTCAGCGGCGGCCGCACCGAGGCCAGCATACGCATCGATATCACCAGCTTCGGGTACCGGCACGGCGTGCCGCCGGACAGCGATCTGGTGTTCGACGTCCGCTTTCTGCCGAATCCCAATTACATTCCCGAGTTCAAGAAGCTCACCGGCCGGCATCCCAGGGTAGCGCGTTATATTCGCTCATTTCCGCAGACCGCGGAGTTTATCGGCCGCATCTCCGAGCTGTTGATTTATCTGATCCCGCACTATATTCGCGAAGGCAAGAGCTATCTGACCATCGGGTTCGGCTGCACTGGCGGGCATCATCGCTCGGTGATGATCGCGGGCGAAATCCGCAAGCGGCTGGCGCGGGCCGGGTTTAAAGTGAAAGAGACGCACCGGGATATCGGAAAATAATCACGTTTAATATTCATTTGGCTGCCAGCTCCCTGGTTAAGTAGACAGCCATCGCCAAACCGGCGGCCGACAGCGCGAGCGCGACAACAATCCCCAATGTGGAAGGTTTGGTCGCAATGGGCGTGCCGGAGTTCAGCGCGCGGACGATGCGCACGTGGCGGATAGACGACGAAATATTTACCAGCACTCCCGCCACCAGGAGCGCCGTGCCCAAGGGCACCGACAGCGCCGAGGTTTGGAACTGCGGCAGCGACCGGATAGAGGACAGCTCACGCAGGAATAAGCCAAACCGCGCGACGACGAATCCAAAACCCATCATCGCGATGCCCGTGCGAATCCAAGCCAGAAAGGTGCGCTCTTCGGCGAGGTAGGTATTGGGATCGGCCGGCATCTAAACTTTCACCTGCTTCCATTTTCCCCGGCGGAACAGCAGGATTCCAAGCGCTGCAAGCAGCGAATCGGAAGCCACCACGGCGACGTACACTCCATTCGGGCCGAGTCCCGTATGAAACGCCAGCTCCCAAGCGAGCGGAATCTGGCATACCCAGAAACAGATCAGGTTCAGGATGGTGGGCGTCGCCGTGTCGCCCGCGCCATTAAAGGCCGCCGTGATCACCATGCCATAGGAGTACGAAATATTTCCGCAACTGAACAGCCGCAGCGCGCTGACAGCCAGAGGAGCCACCACCGGATCGGTGGTGAACAGACCGATGATCTGCGGCGCGAAAGCAATAAAAAAAATTCCGATGACGCCCAGGAACAGCATGTTGTACAAGCTGGTGCGCCACACCGACGTCTCCGCCCGCCCAGGCTTGCCGGCGCCCAGATTCTGGCCCACCAGCGTGGCGGCAGCGTTGCTCATGCCCCACGAAGGCAGAATCGCGAAAATAATCACCTTGATCGCCACCGTGTAAGCGGCGGTGGCGTCGCTTCCGAAGCTGGCGATGATCCGCACCATGCCCACCCAACTGGCCATTTGCACCATGTACTGGAACATGGCGTTCAACGACAGCCGGATGAGCCGCCACATGATCAGGAAATCCGCGCGCAGTTGCGAAGCATGCACGGCCAGACGCCCGCGTCCCGAAGTGAGCACGTAAAGTTGTATCAGAACGCCAACGCCGCGCCCGATCGTGGTGCCGACGGCCGAGCCCGTGACGCCCAGCCGCGGAAACGGGCCCAGCCCGAAGATCAAACATGGATTGAGGCAAATGTTCACGAGATTCGCGATCCACAGGACGCGCATCGCGATGGCCGCGTCGCCCGCGCCGCGAAAAACGGCATTGATCAGGAACAGCAGGAAGATGGTGGCGCTGCCGCTCAAGATCATGCGCGTGTAGCCGGAACCGAGCTTCACCACACTATCCGAGCCGCCCATAATGTGCAGCAGGTTCGGCGCGAAGAAGTAGCCGAAGGTGGCGATGGTTCCCGAGACGGCCAGCCCGATAATGATGGCTTGCACCGCCACCAGGCCGGCCGCCTGCTCGTCTTTTTCACCGATGCGTCGCGCCACCAGCGCCGTCGCGCCCATGCTGAGTCCGAGCGCGATGACGAAGATCAACGTGAGCGCGGTTTCGGTGAGCCCCACCGTGGCCACGGCGTCGGCGCCCAGACGCGACACCCAAAATACATCCACCACGCCGAACAACGATTCCATGCACATCTCGAGCACCATCGGCACGGCCAACAAGAAGATGGAGCGGCTGATGCTGCTTTCGGTGAAGTCCTGGCTGGACCCCACCACCGCTTCGCGCAGCGAGGCCCAGATGCCTGGATTGGGGGCCTGGATTGCGCTAGTGCTCTCACTCATAGAAATTCCTCAAGACAAATGAAAACCCTGTGGACTTACGGGGCGCTCGAAGAGTGCCCAAACTGAAGCGGCGTCAGAGTGCGAATGGGGTTTTCACAGGCGTCATGACCTCGAGTGAAGCGGTTTAATCAGTGTACCAAAGTCTTGGCGCAGGTTCTTAGGGCGCTACTTCGCCTAGGGCGCCACTTCGAAGGACACGTTGCTCGTAAGCGTGCCATCGGGCGTGATCACCTGGACCTTGCCTGTGGTCGCGCCGTGGGTACGGTGGTCGTGATCGCGGTCGCGGCATCGACGGTGAAAGCGGCCGGGATGCCGTTAAATGTGACGCTGGTTGTGCCGGTTAACTTATAACCCAGAATCGTGACTACTTCTCCCACCACGCCGATGGTCGGACGCGTTTCTACGAACGGGGCTTGACCTGTGGATAGGGCGAATATGGTCCCACAGCCTCCGTCGCAGTTAGCGCTGGCTCCGCCGTTATTGGTTGTCCCGTAGAAGATCCCATTCGTGGCCTGGACCAGCGCACCTGGGTTAAAGCCGTCGGGACATTCTGCTTGTGCACAGAAGCTGTAAAGTGTACTCAGCGCGCCGCTGGGTGTGATTTTGAATATCGTCCCATGATCATGGGCGCCGCCTGCCGCCGTTGTGCCGTACAGGTTACCGCTGGCGGCCTGAACGAGTCCTCCAAGAGGCGCGAAGCCGTCGGTGCAGGCGCCCCCATTCGAGCAGAAGCTGTAGACCGTCGTCAGCGTGCCGGTGGAGGTGATTTTGAAGATGGTTCCACAGCCTCCGTAGGTACAAGATACATTCGCGATTCCACCAGCTGCGGTTGTCCCATAAAGGTCCCCGTTGCCGGCCTGAACTAGGCTTGAGGGCCCTTGACCATCTGTGCAGCCTGCCTGGGAACAAAAGCTGTACAGCGTTGTCAGCATGCCGGCGGGGGTAATCTTGAAGACGGTTCCGCATCCCAAGAGGCAAGAAGCGCTGTAGATTCCGCCGAGACTTGTCCCGTAGATATCGCCGTTGGCGGCCTGAATCAACCCTACGGACGGGTTTGCACCACCCGCACAACTGGTTTGATAACAGAAGCTATAAAGCGTGGTTAACGTGCCGCCAGGCGTGATTTTGAAAACCGTGCCATAGGCTCCGGACCCACCGTCGTAGGTGGTCCCGTAGAGGTTCCCATTGGCGGTCTGGATCATCGCCGCGTCAGGACCCTCGCCGTCTCCGGCCTGAAGGCCGAAGCTGTAAACTATCGCCGGCGCGCCGCCCGGGTTCATCCTGAAAATACTTCCTGAGCTGCGGGCACCCTCGGCCGTTGTGCCGTACAACTCCCCATTAGCAGCCTGTATCAACCCCGCTGTGGGGAATGCGCTACAAGGCCCCAAGCAGTGGAAGCTGTAAACTGTCGTCAGCGCACCGCTGGGAGTGATTTTGAAGATTGTCCCACATCCGCTTGGGGCACAATTGGTATCGCCACTGGTATCGCCACCAAGATAGGTCGTCCCGTAGAGGTCGCCAGTGGTGGTTTGGATGAGGCCCGCCTGTACTTCTGTGCCGTCCGGGCAGCCGGACTGCAGGCAGAAACTGTGCAAAGTAGTAAACGTAACACCAGTGGCGTCGTCGGGCTGCGCGGACGCAATATTCGCTGCAAGTCCCGACGCTAGGAGTGGCAGGACGAGGCGCAGCCGACTTGTTAACGATTTCATGGCGCCACTTCGAAAGCTACTTTGGTTGAAAGCGCGCCGTCGGGCGTGACGACTTCAACCTCGCCTGTGGTCGCGCCGGCCGGTACCTTGGTCGTGATCTCGGTCTCGGCATCCACGGTGAACGCCGCCGGTACGCCGTTAAACGTGACGGTGGTCGCGCCGGTCAATTTATACCCCAGAATCCTGACCCTCTCTCCCACCACGCCGATGGTCGGCACTGTTTCGACGAATGGGGCTTGACCCGTGGAGAGGCTAAAGACCGTCCCACAGCCACCAGAGCAAGAGGTACCGGTCCCGCCGTTATAGGTTGTCCCGTAGATGATCCCATTTGTGGCCTGGACCAGCCCAGCGAAGGGGACCTCGCCGTCCGCGCACTCGCTCAGCGAGCAGAAGCTGTACAGCGTTGTGAGCTTGCCTCTCGGGGTGATTTTGAAGATCGTCCCATTGTTTAGGCCAAAGGGGGTGGTGCCGTAAAAATCTCCATCTTCGCCCTGGACCAGCGCCCCCTGCTGGGGGGTCTCGCCGTCCGCGCACTCGTACAACGAGCAGAAGCTGTACAACGTTGTCAGGGCGCCGCCCGGGGTGATTTTGTAGATGGTCCCGCAGCCTGGGATCACACCGCCAACAGCGCAGTTGACTCCGCCACTCGCGGTTGTCCCGTAGAGGTCCCCGTTGGTGGCCTGGATCAGCGCCGATAGTGGGTCTGCACCGTCCGTGCAGCCGCTTTTGGAACAGAAACTATACAGCGTGGTCAGCATGCCGCTCGGCGTGATTTTGAAGACCGTGCCGCAGCCCGGACCGCTTTGACTGGCCGCGCAGCCAGTGCTGGCCCCGCCGCTCGATGTCGTCCCGTAAAAATCCCCATTGCTGGCCTGGACGAGCGAATTGTAGGGGGTCTCGCCGTCCGCGCACGCGCTTTGGGAGCAGAAACTGTAGAGTGTGGACAGTGTGCCGCTCGGAGTGATTTTGAAGATCGAGCCGCCACCGTTGGCTCCGCCGTCAATGGTTGTCCCATAGAAGTCTCCGTTGGCGGCTTGGACCAGCGCCGATCCAGGGTATAGGCCATCCGCGCAGCCGCTTTGGGCGCAGAAACTATAAAGCGTCGTGAACGCGCCGCTTGGGGTCATTTTGAAAACCGTCCCACACCCTCCTGCAACCGAGCAGTAGGCCCCGGTCCCGCCAAGAGCCGTTGTGCCGTAAAGGTCGCCATTGGTGGCCTGGACCAGTGCCGCGGGATATGCGCCGACCACGCCGCAGCCGCTCTGGCAGAAGTTGACAAGGGTGGTTAGCGTGCCGCCCGGCGTCATTTTGAAGATGGTCCCAACTGCGTCCGTGACGGTTGTCCCGTAGAGCTCGCCATTGGTGGCTTGTACCAGCCCCGTGTAGGGGGCCCAGCCGTCCGCGCCGCTGAAGCTGTAAAGCGTGGTAAACGTCTGTGCGGACACAATATTCGCCGCAATTCCGAACGCTAGAAACAGCAGAGGAAAGCTCAGCCGACTCATTATGATCCTTAGGAGCTTAATTATCTGAGCTAGTATACACTAAATCAGTAAATGGTAAGCTCTACCGGCGAACCCGCGCCGCAACCCAGCGCCTTCGCGGCCGACCCCTGGCTAACGGCCACTTCCAGATAGCCCGAGCTTCCGGCAATGACGAAAAGCTCGTCCGGCGGGCATTCTGAATACGTCAGCGCCAGGCGCGTGATGGACTGCGACCCGACGTTCAGCGAGAAAGCGTGCGTGCGAACGGAGGGAAATTGATCGATGTGGAAATTGGTGGCGAGATTCCCGAAATGATCGGCTTTGAGGACGATTCCCGTCCAGGAATGCTTGCCGGTCTGCGCGGGTTTATCGAAAGACGCCCGAAGATAATCGTCAATGAGCTTGCCGAATTTCGCCGGCGTTACTCCGGCCGCCAGATGCGCGGCGACGGGCGAAAAAACGTCGCGGCCGTGAAATGTTCGGCTGACAGGATGCAAAAAATAGCGCTCACTGGTGATGTGCCGGACCTTTGGCTTCTCCCGCGCGAACACCATCGAGAGCACGCCGTTATCGGGAGCGACGAAATACTGTCCGGCCATTTCGGCCAGCAACGGCCGCCGCGCAGAGCCGACGCCAGGATCCACCACAACCACGTGAATGGTCTTCTTCGGAAAATAACGGTAAGCCTGCGCGATGGTGAATGCGCCGTCGGCGATCTCATAGGGCTGAACGCCATGGCTGACGTCGATCACCTGCGCAGCAGGCGCGATTCCAGCAATGGCGCCCTTCATGACGCCGACAAAATGGTCGGAGAGGCCGAAGTCGGTGGTGAGAGTAATTACGCGCCGGGGCACCGTCTTAATTTACACCGGCGCCCGGCGGCCTACAATTCGCTCAACGCCGCCACCAAAGCTCCGCGCGCGGTAGAAGCCATCGGATTCGATGCCATCCGAACCTCCGCAATCGCCACCGGCAGCTCGATTTCGCGCAGCGATTTTTCGAACCGGTCGCGAAAGCCGGGCGGCATCACGCTGCCGCCGCTCAGCACCAGCGGGATGGGCCGGTTGAGCTTCGGCATGTTTTGCACGCTGGCGAATTGATCCTTCAAGGCCGCCACCAGCGCCTGGATCACGTCGTCGTAATAAGCGCTGAGGGCCTGGTGGATCTTGTTGGCGAAATGGCCGTTGAAGTGGAACGACTCCTCTTTGATGGTCCGGATTCGAGTGGCCGGCTCACCGCGCAATTGCGATGCTCCGGCGTCGATGAAATCGCCGGCTTTCGGAATGCTGAAGCTAAAAACCGGCACCGACAGATACGCCAGGCAAACGTTGCACAAGCCGCCGCCGCAACTGATGCCGATGCCGGTGTAGTTGGAGCCTTCCAGCTCGCCGTACACCACCGCCAGGCCCTCGGAAATTGGATGGGCGTCGTATCCCAGCTTCGAAAGCATGCTCTTCAGACCGGCTTCGTGTTCGTTCACTTCGTCTGTTGCGCCCAGCGGCGCTGCCGGGACGCTGAAGCAGACCCTGCGGCCCTGCCCTTCGCCTTCACCCATCACCAGACCGACGATCTGGCGGACCAGCGTCAAACTGCCGGCCTCGTCCGGATTCAGGACCCCGCGCAGCATCGGCCGCCGCGTTTCTTTGTGAAAAAGGTTGGCGAAGCGCTCGCTCTCGTCGCCGTAGACCGTGATTTCGGAATCCTGCACCAGATGCGGAATGCGTTCCTTCATGAGGACGCTCTGGGTCAGCTTGGAAAAGGGAATGGTGACGAAGGCGTTCAGTTGCGTATCGAACTGAATATCTTTGTCGTTGCGCTGGGCGGCGACAATACGGCTGGTGCCGACATCGAGTCCCAGAGCCGTAAGAGGTTGCGCATTCTCGGAGGTTGTCATGTTGGAGGCAGTCATCAAGTTGTTCTCCTGGTAAGGATCGTCATGGGAGACATCGCTACCGGGGAGTAAGTGGCGATAGCGTTGAAACACTCTCAGCGAATCGCCGCACACGTAGAACTGATAGGACAGCTGGTACCCCGAAGTTTGATTTCCTGAGCATTTGTTGAGCGTTTTCACACGTTATTGTGTTAGTATTGAGGCCACCGCCTTAAGCAACAGGGAGGGATCATGTTCAGAAAGTTGCTACAGGCTTCCTCGCCGGACGTCCGTTTTTCGACCCCGGTAGAGCGGAGTGAATCGCATGCCTGGACGCCAGCGCCCGGCTTCAGTGAACGGAATCGCAACGATTCGTTTGAGAATGCGAAGCTGTCATCCTTCGAAGAAGTTTATGACAAATCGTCTTTTCGAGCCGCTACTTCCACGGCCGCGTGGGACATCCTGAAGGTTGCGGATACGATCGCGAGCGAGCATTTGGACGGCCTGGCGCCGGCCGGCGAACACAGCGCCCTGATGATAGCTCTGGAAGCGGCGGGCGTCGCGGTGGAAGATATGCCGCAGGACGCGGTGCAGCGTCAGCGTGTGTTGAACGAAGACAGCCAGCGCAGGCGTATGGAAGAGTTTGAAAAAATTAAGCTAACCGACAACGATCGTCTGGTCGAGGAACTGCAAGCCATCCGGGCCAAGTACCAGATGAGAATCGCCGGAGCCGTGCAGGAGATCGAGCGGGAGCGGGCAACATTTCAGGAGCGCAAGGACCGGGAACAGCGCCGGATCTCTGAGGCGGCCTCGGCTTGCGTGTCTGGAGAATCTTCCAGCTCCGGCGACGTGAGCGTCTCGCGTCTGCTGGAGAAAAACTTCGGACGGTTGAGGGAATTGGCTTGAGCGCGCAGCCAGTGCGTTGCGCGCGGTTGACTAAAGCGCGCACCAAGTGCATTGCGCGCTCCGCTGGCTGACAAAGTTGTCCTGGCATCGACGCCATGCTGCGGAACACGTTACGTCCAGGCTCGCCTAGCCATAGGCGTGCCTGCGCTTCCACGGAAAGAGGCAAACGATATCTTAACTTTGAATGAAAGGTTTTTTGCAGACTGTTTCTGTCATCGAAACGTAGTCCGGCGCCACCAGCGCGCCTAATCGATGAATGCGAAAAATGGGGAACTACCATGCAACCTGAATCTGAGCTTGATTTCGACCGGCGAACCAAATCGCGATTTCCGTTGCGGCTGAGCGTTCGCTACCGTACTCTCTCGGGCGGCCCGGCGCTGATAGGCGAAGGCCGAACCGTGAACATGAGCAGTTGTGGTTTGCTGATCGCCTCTGAAGAAGCCAAGTTTCGCGCCGGCGCGCGATTGCAACTGACCGTGGATTGGCCTTTCCTGTTGCACGGAATCACGCCCTTGCAACTCATCGTCTCGTGCCGCGTGACGCGCTGCCAGCCGGAGCAGTTCGCGGTGAAACTAGACCAATACCAGTTCCGGACCAGAAGAATCGGGGCCGGATTGGCCGCCGGAGCGGAGGCCTGACCCCCAAGCGCGGCGTCTAGCGGTTAAAGTAGAGCGTAACGTCGACGGTATGGCTGCCGGCGTTGATCTTAGTCTCGGCGCGCGAGGACTTCAGGTTGTCGAAAACCCCACCGTCCTTCACGCGGCTCAAGAAATGATCGGGATACTCGACGTTAAATGGCCGGCCCGGCGCCAGGGTCCACATCTTGCGGATTTCCGGCTCGCTTTCGATATCCAGACCGACGATCTCCAGCTTGCCGAGCGTGTAGAGCGGCCCGGGATCGATCTGAAATTCGATCCCGACCGTGTGATCTGCGTCATTCACATCCCGCTTCACTTCCGACTTGGCGTCGAGATGACCGGCGCGCCGCAGGTTGACTCTAATTCTCTCCTGGGCGGCCTTCACTTCATCGAAATTCACCGTCTGATTGGTCTTGAGCTTCGACAGGCCGTTCCATTCCGAGCGCGAATAGTCGGCACCCACGAAGCTTACCCGATCCAACTTGTACGCCGGCCCGGGCGCCACTTGCACGGTAACCGAAACGCCCTCCACATCCTTGGCCGGCGCGGTTTCGATCTTGGGGAACGTCACGCGCAACAATCCGTGCGCGTCATAGATGGGACGGATGGTGGTGTCCAGCAGCAGCCGCACGCGCGGCTCGGTGTACGGAACGCCGATGGCGACGCCGTACATCGCCGTTTGCAGGACTCCCGCGGGAACGTCGCCCGTGGCAGTGAATATCACGTGCGCGATGGCCGGGGGACCTTTGGCCGGGCGGAACAGCAACGCCAAGTCCTCGCCGCCATCGGTACTTAATTTACCGGCCAGCGGCTCACGGAAGCCCTGCCCAGCCAGAAATTCGGCGAGCCATCGTACATAGCGATCCACCACCGTTTTGGTGGCCGGGATCTTGTCTCCAAACAGCGGATCCTTCTGCTTCAGCCAGGTGCGAAGCTGGGCGTCGGTGGCCGGCAAATCCTGAAACCGGACGGAGTAAATCTGGGCGACTTCTGAAACCTCGTAAGTGGCGTCGTAGCCTTCGCCGTCTTGAGATGGCGCAAACCGATAGCTGACTTTATCGAACGCTCCGGTCGCTTCCAGCTTCTCGCGCGCAGCGTCGAACTCCCCGTGGCCGGCTTTTTGGCCCACGCGCAGGCCGGCCACGGCGAGAATTTGCGCGGCCGTGTAGGCTCGGTTGCCTTCTACCGTCAGATTTTCCAAGGTGTAGGAAGTGGGAGCGGGCTGCGCGCGAATGAGACCAGCGAGCGCAAACCAGAACACCGGCGTTTGCAATCTCATTCGATCTCGATGGAAACGAACATCAGCCGCCCGGACCTTTCGATCTGCATGGCAACTTCGTCGCCCGGCTTGAACTCATTCACCTTTTTCCTCAGCGCCTCGACGGTTGCTACCGGAGACTGGTTCACGGAGTAAATGACGTCGCCGGGCTGGAGTCCGGTTCCGCTGGTGAGGTCGGTGGCGCTCGATCCGGCGGCCACCACCACGCCATAGGATTTCCTGAGACCCGGAAGCATGGCCGCGACATCCTTGTCGATTCCGATGGCGAGAATCCCGAGCCTGGGCACCAGGTTGTCCTCCGGATTCACCATGTCGGCGAAGCGCTGCGGATCGTCCATGCTGTTGATCACGGGCACCTCGATGGTCAGCTCATCCTTCTCGCGCAACACTTGCAAAGTGATCTTCTCCTTCATGGGAGAACGATAAATATAGGCTTCGAGCTGCCGTGCGTTGCGCATGGTCCGGCCGTTCACCGACAGCACCACATCGCCAACCTTCACGCCTGCCTGGTCAGCCGGGCCTTCCGGCGCTACGTCGCCCACCAGGACGCCCCAGTCCCGGCTTAGATCCAGGCCCTCGGCCAAGGCAGGGGTGATGGTCTCGACGTAGATCCCAATCCTGCCCCGATGAACATGGCCCTCTTTGCGAAGCTGCGAGTAAATGGTGCTCACGATGTTGCTGGGAATGGCGAAGCCCAGTCCCTCGCTGCCGCCGGATTCGGAAAGAATGAAGGTATTAATCCCTACGACGCGGCCTTGCGAATCGATCAACGGGCCGCCGCTGTTGCCCGGATTGATGGGCGCGTCGGTCTGGATGTACGCCAGAAAATCGTCGGGGTGAAGTTCGCGCGAAGTGGAACTCACGATGCCCATGCTGACCGATCCCTCCAGTCCCCTCGGGTTTCCAAACGCCATTACCAGTTCGCCCTGCCGGACGGCGTCCGAGTTGCCCAACTGCAGGTGCGAAAGACCCGTGCGATCGATTTTGACGACCGCCACGTCCATCTCGCGATCCAAGCCAATCAGCTTCGCGTCCAGCAGCTTCACTTCCGGTTCAAACGCCGGGTTGCGGCCCGTCCGATTACCCGCCACCGAAAGCCGGACTTGGATGCGCCTGGCGCCCTGGACTACGTGCGCGTTGGTCACGATGAATCCGTCGTCGGAGAGAATGATTCCAGAGCCCGTGCTGCGTTGCCTGGAAAGCAGCGCCGAGGTGTTGCTCGCGTCGGATTGGTCGGCCGTCACATACCCGGTGGAAAAGATCTGCACCACGGCGGGACGGACTCGATTGACCAAGGCTTCGAGCGACATGCTGAGCTCGCCCAGCGAGACAGGCGGGGGTGGGGTACCTGGCGCTGCGGCCTGAGGCTGCACAGCAGGCTTGGAATCCTGAGCGTGGGCCAGGGCAAATCCGACGAGCAGGGCGAGGAGCGAGAACGCGAGTTTTCTCACACTTTCATTTTCCCCCATCGCAAGCGAACCGCGAGGGGGGTAAGGTACTGCGCCAAAACGTCAATGGCGATGAGCTTGTTGATCGCGGAGTCTTCAAAAGCAAAAGGCCCTCATTTCTGAGAGCCTTTCGCGCATTCCCGAGTTACGGGTCGTAGAAAACTGCGCATTCCCGACGGACGGGCTACGGTTTTAGGGTACGCGATTTGGGTGTCAGTTGTCAATAGCATTACGGCAGCATTACGGCAGCTTTGTAGCATTACGGCAACTTGGTTGCGGTTTGTATTACTGTAGTCTCTACAATGATCGCGGCGTCTTTCCAGGTTTCCATCCCGAGCGCATGAAGAACCGCTTGCCGCACTCGAGCCAGATCGTCCCTGCGAATTTGAACTCGGTTGTAGCGCCCCGCGACTTTGATTCGGTCAAGACGGCGAGCGGCTATACACGTCACCATGTCGCACTTCGCCCAAATGGGCACAATCTGATCGAAGCAGGGGTAGCTACCTCGTTTTAACTGGCAGTGCCATCCTTCCACCGAGGCCGGGGGCGTGGTGCTGGTGGGCACGACAATGTAGGTGTCTGGAAACGATGTTCTCGAGCGAGGTGAGACGATGATGACAGGCCGGATCTTGGTCATTTCAGGCGGCCTGAATCCATCGAAATCGCACATAAGAACGTCGCCGGCGCTCGGAACGAAGGAAATCGTCATATTTGCCCCTCTCGTCATACTCGCCACGCTCGTGGGCACAACTATAGTGCGCCCGGCCCGCATAAATCGCACTATCGTTGAGGGAGTGAAGCGCGGGCTATGGCAACCTTGCGCGCAAGTTTCTCAGCGCGCGCAACCCAGCTTGGGAGACGTCGGTATCGGAGTCTTGTGAGAGCGCTCCCAATGGCGCCACCGAATCAGGGCCGCCGCTGGCCGCGAGGACGTCAGCCAGGCCGGTCTTCTCGTCCTTGGTGATGCCAGGCTCCTGGAGGGCCGGATAGAGCGCGCGGCGCACCTCGGGGGCGCGCGCCAGTTCGGTGAGGTACGCTCGCGAGACGCCCCGATAGGCGCTCGAATTCAGATCGTTCAGCAGATACCGCAGCGGATCGAATTCGCCCATGCCGCGCCGCCCTAGATTCACCAGCGCGAATGCCGCTGATAGCCGAGGCTCGGTCTTGCTTTCGTTGTTGAACGCGCGCTCCAGCGTTGGAATGTCCGCGGGATCTTTTAACCGTCCTAAGCCTTCGGCGGCCCCTTCGCGCAGGCCCTCGTCTTTGTGATCGAGATAGGCGATATAAACGCCGTGCAGCTGAGGATCGGGCATCTGCGCCATGGCGGTGAGCGCCGCGCGCTTGACTTTCATGTCGCGGGAGCGGTCCAGAACGTCGCGCAACTGGTCGATCGCGGCGTGATTCGCCAGCAGGCCGGTGGCTTCAATCGCGGTAATTTGAACCTTTTCGTTCAGATCATGCAGGAGAAAGGCGATACTCGGCCCGCTGATTGGATCGCGGATTTTCTCCATCGCCACCAGCGCCTCATAAATCAACTGGCTGTCTTTGGAGCGCAGCGCCTGGTCCAGGTCCGGCAGCGCCTGGCGGCCTCGCAGAATGCCCACCGCGCGCGCCGCGTTGGCACGTGCTTCCAGGCTGGCCCCGCCACGCGCGATGCGGCCCAGAGCGGCGATCGCTTCCGGGCGGGGCTGGATGTAGGGGTCGATCACCAGATCGTTGCTGTCGGTGATCTTGGCCTTGAGCGACGAACCAACGCGCCGCAGCGATGCGGTGAGCCCGGTCTTGACGTATCCGGGCACGTAGAAATTCACCAGGCCGTCGGTAGCGCGAATCTGGATTTCCGGATCGTTGTCGCCGGCGGCTTTAACCAGCGGATCCAGGCTGCGCTGGGTCCCGATGTCGACCAGCGCCTTTACCGCCTCCCGCCGCACATCCACGTCCGGGTCGGAAAGATACGGCTCGATCTTGGGAATTATTTCCGAGCCGCCGCTTTTGCCAAACTCTCGAACCGCCTTGGCCCGGGCTTTGGCGTCATCCGCAGACTGGTCCGGCGGCGCGGGTGGCTGAGCGTTACCTGGACCTGGGGCCAAGCAAACCAGAAGTACCTGGCATGCCAATAGCCGATGGCGGCCGCTCAACTTCATAACCCCGCTTTACCGGACAAATTCGACTGTCACCTTCTTACTAATCACGCCCGCCTCGTAGCCCATGTCGAGCAGCTTTTGCGCCGCCTTCGGCACCAGCTCGCCGCAATCCACGGTGAAGTGATTCACGTACATTCCGACGAATTTTTCAGCCAGCCGGGGCTCCAGATCGCGCGCGAATTGCATGGCGTAGTTCAGCGATTCTTCGCCATGATCCAAGGCGTATTGAATGCTCTCGCGCATCACCCGGCAGCACTCGCTCTTGATATCGCCGGGCAGCGACCGCAATAGCACGTTCCCGCCCAGCGGCAGCGGCAGATCGTACTCGTTCTTCCACCACCGGCCCAAATCCACTACATTGTGGAAACCGCTCTTGCCGTATGTCAACTGACCTTCGTGGATGATGAGCCCGGCGTCGACGGTGTGATCGGCCACCGCATCCAGGATTTTGTCGAATGCAATGGGCACTTCCTCGAAGTCGGGCTCGAAAAGCTTTAACGCCAGATAAGCGCTGGTCATCCGTCCCGGAATGGCGATCTTCTTGCCCTTGATCTCCTCCGGCGCCATGGGTTTTACGCTCACCAGGATGGGGCCGTAGCCATCGCCGATACTCGAACCGCTGGCCATGAGGACGTACTGGTCGGCGATATAGGGATAGGCGTGATAAGAAATGGCTGTCAGTTCGTAGGCGCCTTCCAGCGCTTTACGATTCAAGGTTTCGATGTCTTCGAGAACGTGGCGGAAGGAAACCAGCCGCGAGCGGACCTTTTTGGTCGCCAGGCCGTAAAACATGTAAGCGTCATCGGAATCGGGGCTGTGCGCACAGACGATTTCCGTTACGGTGGTGGATGCCATAGGAGGAGCAGACACCCACTATAGCAGACGCGCTCGATGCTTCCGCCCGGCGCGGACGCTCTCGCGGCGGCTACTCGGTCTGGAGCAGAACCAGCTCGGGGCGCAGAGCTTCCAGGGCTTGTTCTAACTGGAGCACACTGTCCGGCGCAGCCGTCAAATCGCCGCTGCGGCCCTGCTTTTCGAGAGTAAAGGCGGCTTCAAACGCGCGGTTGGCGCCGAACGTGGACACCGATCCCTTCAGGCTATGAGCATGTTGTTCCAGAGCCGAGGCGTCGCGGCTCGCCACCGCCTCCTTGATTCTCTCGAAGGTGGCCGGATAATGGTCGAGGAACAGCTCCACCACTTCTTTCAGCAATTCGACGTCGCCGCCCACGCGGCTGAGTGCCAGCGATTTGTCCAATTGCTGGAGTTGTGTCTGCATGGAAGACTCTCCGGGTACTACGTTGGCGTTCATGAAATTCCCTCCAGTGGCTACAGATCCAATCATTTTCATCAGCTCCGGCACATGTACCGGCTTGGTGACATAAGCGTCCATTCCAGATTCCAGGCAGCGCAAGCGGTCCGATTCGGCGGCTTGCGCGGTCATGGCGACAATGGGAACGCGCCGCCCGGATCCGCGCTCCTTTTCCCGGATGCGCGCGGTGGCCTGCAGACCGTCAACTTGGGGCATCTGCACGTCCATCAGGATCAAGTCAAACTGGTTATGTTCAAAACAGTGCAGCGCCTCTTGCCCGGAATTGGCGATGGTTACGGTATGGCCCTCGCGCTCCAGCAGCCGCGTTGCCAGGCGCTGGTTGACGCTGTTGTCCTCGGCCACCAGGATACGTAATCTCTTTTTGGCGCGCTCCGGGATTTCCGCAGGCCCTACAAATGCGCCGGCTTGCCCGGCGGCCAGATCCAGCGGGACGGTGAAGTGAAAGGCGCTGCCGCGCCCCAATTCGCTCTCCACCCAGATGCGGCCGCCCATCAGTTGCACCAGGCCGGACGATATCGACAGCCCGAGGCCGGTGCCGCCATATTTGCGCGTCGTGGAACCATCCACCTGCGTGAACGGCTCGAAGATCAGACGGTGTTTTTCCGGAGGAATGCCGATGCCGGTGTCGGCTACGCTGAAGCGCAGCGTGACTTTGGAGCCATCCACCGATTCGGGCCGGACATGCACTGAGACCTGGCCGGCCTGAGTGAATTTTAAGGCGTTGCCAGCCAGATTGCGGAGCACCTGGCTGATGCGCAGCGGGTCGCCGACGACTTGATCGGGCACCCCATCTTCCAAAACCGATTGGAACGCCAACCCACTGGCCGAGGCCCGTAAGGCCAAAGGCCGCAACACGTCCTGTAGCAGCCCTCGCAGCGAGAACCCCAAGCAGTCCAGCCCCAGCTTGCCGGCTTCGTATTTGGAGAAGTCCAGAACGTCGTTGACCAGGCTCAAGAGCGCCTCGGCCGACGACTTCACCAGTTCCAGGTATTCGCGCTGATCGTTTCCGAGGTCGGTTTCAAGCGCCAGTCCGGTCATCCCGAGGATACCGTTGAGCGGCGTGCGGACCTCGTGCGTTATGTTCGCCAAGAAGTCGCTCTTGGCGGCGCTGAGCGCCTCGGCGCGGTCCGCCATTTCACGCGCCAAACGGCCGGTTTCTTCCAGGTTGCGATTGGTGGCCAGCAGCTCCCGGTTGGCGGCTTCGGCGGCCTCCTTGGCGCGCTCCAGATGCTGCGCGCTTCGCCTTTGCTCCGTCACGTCCCGCAGGATGCAAAGCATCTGCGTAGGCTGCCCCGGTTCGTCGACGCGCGTTAGCGAGTTCTCGAAGATGCCGGACCGCCCCGGCAGGAAATGCATCTCCCGTTCGAAGACGCAGCGCTTCACATCGGATGCCGAGAGCGCCCGGTAGTATGCGCGCAGTTCTTCGCGCTCTTCGGGTTGAAAAAGGTCCGTCACATTCCGGCCTTGGAGCAAGCTTGGGTCGCTCTCGAGCAGGCTGGCGAAGGCATTGTTTACCTTGACGATGAGACCCGACGGATCAGTGAGAAACATGGGATCGGAAAGCGCTTCCCAAATGGAACGGAACTGCATCTCCGACTTCAGCAATTCCTGTCCGGCTGGGAGGCGGCCGGTAATATCGATGCCCGTGGCGATGTAATATTCGACCCGGCCATCTTGGGTCGGCATCGGAGCGCATGAAAACGAGATTCGCCGCGGCTCGCCCGATTTGGCGATCCATTCGCATTCCAAGGCGGATGCGGCACGGGCGGAGATGCGATCCTCCAGGCGCGAGCGGCTCTGCTCCCCCACGTTGGGCCCAACTAAAATATCGAAAAATATCTTTCCCACCAGCTCCGGGCTGGAAAAGCCCGTTAACTGCTCAAACGCACGATTACAAAGGAGGATACGGCCTTCGGCGTCGAATACGGCCAGGCACGCTCCGCAGTTCTGCAGAACAGAGGTAATAAAGCCTTGGTCCTTAGCCGGATCGCCGTCCATACACGTTCCCTAGGGCCTTATCGGCAGTTCATCGCTGGATTGTTATTGGTACTCGCCGGTGCAAGGTCCTCCCCAGGTTCCGGCTTTGCGCTCTGCCGTCTAAGGCTTTCGCCGCATTGTTCCCTTAGGCGGAAAACGCTAGCCTGGAATCGTGAAGCGCTGCATCTTTGCCGGCTCCCTGGCGACCTTCGCCTGCTTGTTACCGCTTACCGCCCAACAATCCTCCGTCAGCAGTTCGACCACGGTTGACATCAACGGGAACCGCGTGGCGGATGGCCCGGCGATTTCCGAAACCAGATCGGCGAATGAATCCCAGACTACGGTGACCACCCAGTCCATCAACGGACGGACGGTTCCGATGGAACAAGTGGAAGAGCGCGTGGTGCGGAACGACGCTTCGGGCAAAGTTACCGAACGGATTATCCGCAGATACGATCCCCAGGGCAACCCGATGCCGGCGGTGCGGCAGACCATCGAGGAGCTGAAACGGTCCGACGGAAGTTCCAGCACCCAGAGCACGACCTATCGGGGCGATATCAACGGGAACATGCAGGTGGTGGAAAGATCGGTGACCGACACGCAAAAGACCGCCTCCGGGGAAACTTCGGAAACAGTGCTGCAGCGTCCCACTTCGAATGGCCTGGAGACGGTGGAGAAGCAAAGCCAGGTGGTCGCCAGGCAGGGCGCGAACTATCAGGCGGACAGCACCGTTTATCGAAGCGATGGCAACGGCGGCTTCTTTACGGCGGTGCGCCGGAGCACCAACCACACGGTGCGGGGATCGGAGGCCTCCGATAACAGCGCCGAGTACGAGCGGGGTCCCAACGGCGAACTTCAGCTCCACGGCCAGACCGTGACGAAGACCGTGACCAAGCCGGACGGCACCAAAGACGCAGTGGTGGAGATATATTCGCGCGACGTTCCGGGCACCGTAAGCGGAAACGAGTCGGGATTGAAGCTGCAGGAAGAACAAACCATCGAGAGCGCGCCCGGGCCGGGGAACACGGTGGTTCAATCCCTCAGCGTCCGAAGACCCAGCCTGGCGGATCCGGGAACGCTAGGGCCGGCGCGCCAGCTATCTCAGACGGTGTGCAAGGGCAACTGCAAGCCGCAGGAGTCCGGCCAGTAAGTTCCCTGGCCCCGGTTTACATGCGCCACGTTAGCCGTGGCCCAACTTCATGAGCCAGCCTAAGCCGATCAGCGCGGCCACAAAATACGCGAAGCAGCGAACGCCATAGCGCAGACGGTCGGCATCGGTACGTTTGGTGATTACGCCCAAAACTACCGAAGAAAACAGCGCGAACAAGATCGCGGCTTCAAAATGAGAGAGATTCATTTTCGGCATACGGCCTTGTTTTACTCCTTCTCACCTGTCGCGATCTCGTACGCATCCACCATGGCCAATACGTTCAGCAGGCCGGCGGCAACCAGGAACTTGGTTCCGTAGTCATGCACGTGCCCGGCCATATCGGGCTGCGCGTATCCCAGCCAAACGGTAAGCAAATAAAACAGACCCGACGCCAGATCGCCCAAGAATCCGCCGCAATAAATGATGGTGGTTAGCACGTCGCCGGTTTGGGGCTGGAACATGGTGCCGCGCATCATCAGGCCCAGCAAGAACATGATAGCGACCGATGCGAGCAATAGCGCTCCACGTCCGGGCCGCTTCAGCAGGAAGTGACCGCCTCCCGGGACCAGCCAGCCCAGCAGAACCACGCCGTACCATCCGCGCGCGGGCGGCGCCGCAGCCTGCGCTTTCGCATTGGTCACCATAATTGTTAGTGTACCCGATCCGGTTGGTGCCAAGCGGCTTCCCGGTTCTAGCCAGCTTGTCCCGCAGGCCTGCGACAAGTTGGCCGAAACAAGACCCGGCAAAAATGCAAGCGCTTCATTCTTAGCAACTTATGTTGTGGCGGCTGGCGTGCTTTGATTGCGGCTGTCATGCCAAGCTACTCACTGAAGTACTCCAAGCGGGCCGCTCGAACCGCGTTTCTTGCATTCTTTCTATTGATGGTCGGCCGTGCGTTCGGCGGAAATCCCAAGATTTCACCGGATCTGCAGCAGAAGATCGCCGCTGGGGCCAGCAACATCCCCGTGATCGTTCAGTACAACGGGCCGCAGCAAACGTCCTCCGGCCTGGGCGGTCTGCTGGGGGGACTGTTGAACCTGCTGAACACGAACGTCTTTTCCCTGATTCCGGCGGTATCGGCGACCATGCACCCAGCCGATATAGTAACTGTGTCGAATCAGTCGGCCGTGACCTACGTTTCGTTGGACCGGCAGGTGGGCGCCACGCTGGATGTCTCAGCCGCGGCCATCGGCGCTCCGTCAGCCTGGAGTTCCGGTCTGGATGGCAGCGGCATCGGGATCGCGGTGATCGACAGCGGAATCTACAATCACCCGGATTTGAACGCGGCCAACTCTACAAAGAGCCGCGTGGTGTATCGCCAAAATTTCATTGGAGGAGGAGTGTTCAGCGACGACTTCGGCCACGGAACTCACGTGGCCGGCATCGTCGGGGGCAACGGCAAGTCTTCGGATCAACCGGGCGCCTTCCGCATGTTCAAGGGCATCGCGCCGAATGCGAATATTCTGGACCTGCGCGTTCTGGATCAGAACGGAGCCAGCACCGACAGCGTGGTCATCGCCGCCATCGAAAAGGCCGTAGCGCTCAAAAATCAATACAACATCCGCGTGATCAATCTATCGATTGGCCGACCCATCTACGAGAGCTGCTCTCAGGATCCGCTGTGCCAGGAGGTGGAAGCCGCCTGGAATGCCGGAATCGTAGTGGTGGTGGCTGCCGGCAACGAAGGCCGGAACGGATACGCAACCATCACGGCGCCAGGCAACAGCCCGCACGCCATTACGGTCGGCGCCATGAAGACCGAGCAGACCAAGCCGACCAGCGACGACCGGATTGCGAGCTATAGTTCGCGGGGGCCCACCAACTTCGACCTGACCGCGAAGCCGGACGTCGTGGCTCCCGGTAATGTGGTGGACTCGCTGCTGGCTCCGGGTTCGACGCTGGTGAACGATTATCCGGGGAACATTGTTCCGGCGTCGAGCTATACCACCGCCAATGTCACCGGCACACCGCTCTATTTCACATTGAGCGGCACCAGCATGGCGACGCCGGTGGTTTCGGGCTGTGTCGCGTTGATGCTCGAGAAGAATCCCTTTCTGACTCCGGACAATGTCAAGGCGCGGCTGATGAAGACCGCTTCGAAGACGTTTCCGGCGATGAGCACGGCTACCGATCCGACGTCGGGCGAGACCTATACGGACTTCGACGACATGTTCACGGTAGGCGCCGGATACGTGAACGTCGCCGCGGCGCTGACCGACTACGAACTGACGTTCGGGTCGGCCGAATCGCCTCAAGTGGCCGTCAACGCGGCTGGCAAGGTATCCCTGGTATCGAATTTCACTGAGACCTGGTGGAGCCTGCCGAACTGGGCCACGCCGGTGGTTTGGGGCCCGGTGGTGGTCAGTTCCGGCGCACTCGGAACAACCGCCGTTGCGGGCAGCAGTGCTTCCTGGGGCACCAGCGCGTCTTGGGGGACCAGCGCATCCTGGGGCACCAGCGCGTCTTGGGGGACCAGCGCATCCTGGGGAACCAGCACACAAGGAGAAGAGTAGCCACTCCAACCGGCTGTGATGTCACAGGCACAGTATCAATTTACGCGGCGTCTGTTGGGCCAGATCCATCTGTCGGGATTCATCGGCCTGGGCGCCGCGACTCTGCTGTGGGGCGCAACGAACTGGAGTTGCAGCGATCCCCTCCGCCTGGTGTCATTCGCGCTTGCCACCGCGCTCGGTTCCGTGCTGAAACTGCAGTTGCCCGGCGTGCGCGGGATGGTTTCGGTCAGCGTGCTGTTCATCCTGGTCGGGATCGTGAACCTGAGCCTTCCCGAAGCGCTCCTGGTGGGAGCGCTGTCCATGGCAGTGCAGTGCACCTGGCGCACCGCGGCCCGGCCAAAGCTGGTGCAGACGGCGTTCAACATCAGCGTTCTGGTTCTCGCGGTGGTGATCGCAGCCAGTGTGTTCGATTACTCGCAGCGCCATTTTCCGGAACCGGTAGGTCTGGCGCTGCTGGCGCTGGCATACTTCTGCGCCAATACTTTTCCCATCGCTACCATCATCGGCCTGACGGAAGGCAAGCGAATCTTCTCGGTGTGGAGTAATTATCGCTGGACCTTGGCCTATTACGCGGTGGGCGCTTCCATGGCGTGGGTGATCGGCACCTTGCCGCGCGGCATTCAGTGGGAATTCCCCATCATCTGCTTGCCCCTGGTGTACCTGGTGCATCGTTCCAACCGGACTCATCTGACTAAGATGGAGCAGGAAGGAACGCACATGCAAGCCATGAACAGATTGCATCTGCGCACTATTGAGGCGCTGGCGCTGGCCATCGACGCCAAGGATCACAGCACCCACGATCATCTGCGGCGCGTGCAGCTTTACGCGGTGGAGATCGGCAAGGACCTGGGGCTTTCGCAACAGGAGTTGGATGCCCTGACGGCCGCGGCTGTACTGCACGACATCGGAAAGCTGGCGGTGCCGGAGTCGATTATTTCGAAACCGGGCAAGCTGACGCGCTCGGAGTTCGAGAAGATGAAGATCCACCCGGTGGTGGGCGCCGAAATTCTGGAGCGTGTGGAGTTTCCCTATCCGGTGGTTCCGATTGTTCGTTCGCACCACGAAAAATGGGATGGCAGCGGGTATCCCTCCGGCCTGCGCGGCGAGGAGATTCCCATCGGCGCTCGAATTCTGGCCGTTGTGGATTGTCTGGACGCGCTGGCGTCGGACCGCCAGTATCGCCGGGCGCTGCCGCTGGACGAGGCCATGGCCAGAGTGGTTTCAGAAGCCGGAACGGAGTTTGATCCCAAGGTAGTTCAAGCTTTGCAAGCGCGCTACCGGGAATTGGAGGCGCGCGCCAAAGCCACGCAGGTTCTCGCACCGCCGCCACTCTCGGTGGATATCAAGATCACCAACGGCGCCGCGCCCGCGGCCGGCTTTGAAGCCGAAGCGCCCGCAGAGCGGAGCCCAACGCTCAGGCACCCGGTGGCGCAAGCTCGCGCCAACCGCCGCAAGGCCGAGGAATCGATGCCCGGCATGCCCGCGGCGGGAATATGCTCCCTGCGTTGGGAAGAAGCGCTGACGATAGCTTCGCTTCGCATCCGGCACCTCATTTCCTACGACGCCATTGCGTTGTACGCCTGCCAGGACGATCTCGTCCAGGTTAAGTTCGCCGGTGGCGAAGATCGAGCGGAGGTGGAGTCGCTCGCGGTCCGCCAAGGTGAAGGATTGGTTGGATGGGTGGCCGAATTTGGGAAGCCTATCTTGAATGGAAATCCGGCCGTCGAGCCCGGCTATGCAAAGCGGGACCAGAGCCCGGGGTTGGCGTCGGCGCTGGCATTGCCGCTGGTCCACGCCGGACGCGTAGCGGGCGTAGTTGCGCTGTACCGCAGGGAAAGAGATGCCTTTGCGGCCGACGAACTGGTGGTACTGCTGGAGCTGTGCCCCTCGCTCGCATCCTTAATACTCAATGGTAATGAGCAAGCCAACAATCTGCTGGAGATGGCGACTGCGATCCGTAGCGACGCAACCAGCGTTGTGAGCAAGTAGTGCTGGTTTGCTGTAACATCGCCTCTGAAGATGAAAAACGAAATCGCCTTCGAGATGGCTGCGTCCAGCATCCGCTTTGGACCCGGCGTAACGCGCGAAGTGGGTATGGATCTGGCGGATTTGGGAGCGCGCAAGGTCCTGGTGATCACGGACCCGGTGCTGGCGGATATGCCGCCGGTCCAGACGGTGCTGGAATCGCTGGATGGCGCGGGCGTGCAGTTTGTTTTGTACGATGGCGTGCGAGTGGAACCCACCGATGAGTCGTTCCTGGACGCGATCGCCTTCGCCCGGCAAGCTCACTACGACGCTTACGTCGCGGTGGGCGGCGGTTCTACCATCGACACCGCGAAGGCGGTGAACCTGTACGTTACTCATCCGCCTGCCGATTTTCTGGACTACGTGAATCCGCCCGTCGGCAAGGGCCTTCCGGTCCCCGGGCCGCTGAAGCCGCTGATTGCCATCCCGACCACGGCCGGAACGGGCAGCGAGACCACGGGCGTCAGCATTTTCGATCTGATTCGCATGCACGCGAAAACCGGCATCGCAAGCCGGCGGCTGAAGCCGACGCTGGGTCTGCTGGATCCGGAGAACACGCGCAGCATGCCGCCGCAAGTGGCTGCTTCGAGCGGCCTGGATATTCTGAGCCACGCCATCGAATCGTATACCGCGCTGCCGTACAGCGGGCGGCCCTATCCGGACCGGCCGCTGGTGCGCCCGGCGTACCAAGGGTCGAATCCGATCAGCGACATCTGGTCTTTGCAAGCCTTGCGGATGGTGGCGCAGTATAGCGTTCGCGCCGTGGAAGATCCCTCCGACGATGCAGCGCGCGCCAACATGCTGCTGGCGTCGTCCTACGCGGGCATGGGATTTGGAAACGCGGGCGTGCATCTGCCGCACGGAATGTCGTATCCGGTATCGGGCAACGTGAAAAGCTATCGAGCGCCTGGTTACGCGACGGACCACGCTCTCGTGCCGCATGGATTCTCGGTGATCCTAAATGCCCCGGCTGTTTTCCGTTTCACGGCTTCATCCAACCCGGAGCGGCACATGCAAGCGGCCGAGGCGCTGGGCGTGGATGTTGCAGGCTGTCGTCAGGAGGATGCCGGGCGCATTTTGTCCGAGCGGATCACCTGGTTCATGGAGCGCCTGAAGGCGCCCAACGGACTGCGCGAGATCGGCTACACTTCGTCCGATATTCCGAAGCTGGTGGAAGGGACCTTGCCGCAACATCGCGTGACCAAGCTTTCGCCGCGCCCGGCCGGCCCTGAGCAGTTGAGCGCGCTGTTCGAAGAGGCGATGGTTGCCTGGTGATGGTTAGCAGTTCAAGTACAAGATGTTCCCATCGGGATCCACGAGCCTTGTGATGCGGGCGGGGTAGCGCGCATCCCGAATCAGCGATTCCCAATTGGAAACATGCACGGCAGATCTTCGGCGGCCAGCAGCTCACAAGCCGTCAGCACCGTGGTCCGCGAAATACCGAGCAGCCGCGCGGCAGCGCGCGTGGAGGGCAAGCGCGCTCCAGATCGAAGACGGCCGTTCTGAATCGCACGTCTCCCAAAGTGGACCTTTTCATTTGCGCAAGTCTGAGCGACCCTGTTAGAGGAGGCTGACAATGATCTCAGGCGGCAACATCACGGTAATGGTTTCGAACATGGACGCATCCGTCCGTTTCTACACCGAAGTTTTGGGCATGAAGCTGACCAATCGCTTTGGCGATCACTGGGCGACGGTGGACGCAGGCCGCGGGCTCGTCATCGGGCTGCACCCCGCTTCGCCCAAATATCCGGCGCCTGGAACCAGGGGCGGCACGCTGATCGGACTCGAGATCGACGAGCCTATTCAGCAGGTGGTGGATCGCCTGCAAGGCAAGGGCGTGCGTTTCCTCGGGCCTGTCGTAAACGACGCCGGCGCGGGCTCTTTCGTGGACTTGGAAGATCCGGATGGGAATTTCATCTACCTGTGGGAAGTCAACCGGGGCATGATGGAAGAAAACGCGTCGCAGTATTCACACGCGTAAAGTCGCGCCTGCCGCCCGCATGTTGCTAACATTGAACGGTTACAAATTCAGGAGGACAACCCACGTGCGTTGGCCAGTCATTTTTCTTCTCGCGGCAGCGCTCTTCCCTGCGGCCCCGGGAGCCTGGGCGCAAACCGGAGCCGGCAATCCCCTTGTCGAAAGTTCCAAGGGGTTCTATATGAATGCGAAGCAGGACATCCTGCGCTCGGCGGAAAAGATGCCGGAAGATAAGTACGCGTTTAAACCGGTGGACACCGTGCGATCCTATGGCCAAATACTGGCCCATGTCGCCGATGGACAGTACGAATTCTGCGGGGCGGCGGCGAGTAAACACGACGAGAAGGGCGTGGAGCAGACCGCCAAGACCAAGGCCGATATCATCGCCGCGCTAAAAACCGCCTTCGCCTACTGCGATGCCATCTACGCCGGAATGACCGACGCGAAAGCGGCCGAAATGATACCGGCCTTCGGAGGAGCCAAGATCACACGGCTCAGCATGCTCGACTTCAACGTCGCCCACACCATGGAGCACTACGGGAATGTAGTGACGTATCTGCGCATCCAGGGGTTGGTTCCGCCCAGCAGCGAAGCGCGGCGTTAGTGGGAGGTTAACGCAATCCGCCGGCAGCGGGAATGATTTCGCCGGTGATCCAGCCCGCGTCATCGGAAGCCAGGAAAGACACGACGGTAGCGATGTCGCGCGGTTGCCCGATGCGGCCCAGCGGCGTCCGGCTCACAAGCTGAGCGATGAAGCCGCCGCCTCCATTGGCCATCGCCTGAACGCCTTCGGTTTCCACCGGGCCAGGCAGCACGGCGTTTACCAGAATTTTCCTCGAACCAAGTTCCGCGGCCAGGCTTCGCGTGATCGCATCCAGCGCGGCCTTGGTGGCGCTATAGACGGATCCGCCGGGAGGAGGCGCCTGAGAAGCCATGGAGCCGATATTGATGATGGAGCCGCCTTGCTCGCCGATCGCGGCGGCAGCGGCTTGCGTGGCGAACAACAATCCTCTGACGTTAATATTGAACATTCGATCGAAGTGCTGCTCGGTGATCTGTCCGAGCGGAAGAAATTCATAAACACCCGCATTGTTAACCAGGACGTCGAGGCGTCCAAACTCGGACACCGCGCTGTCGATGAGCTGCTTAGCTTCGGCGGGCTTGCTCACATCGGCGTGCATTGCCTTGGCTTTTCCGCCCGCCGCTTTAATCTTCGCCACCACCGCCTCCGCCCCCTGCGCGCTGGACGCATAATTGACTATTACCGACGCGCCTTCCTTCGCGAGTTCCTCCGCGATCGCGGCGCCAATTCCCTTCGACGCACCGGTGACAACCGCGACTTTGCCTGTAAGTTTTGCCATAGGTGCATAAGATGAACGAGGCCGGCACTAGGATTCAGCATCGTTGGGGTACTGCGCCGGCCCGCTAATCCAGATGGCAGAGCTGGCAGGCGAGTTGAAGCTCACTGGCATCGCCGGCGGTGAGCGTGTAACGCTGGCCGTCCATCACCCAGGAGGAGACGTTCCCGCTGACGCGACTATGCGGCACGTCCACGGAGCCGGCGCCGGCTCTCGACACCAGCAACAGGGCATCGCGATTCCCCGCCGTATACGCGATCTCAACGCGTCCTTCGCCGGTCCGCGCGCCGATCAACTCAATGGATGCCGGAAGCGTGGACCGCAGCGGCACATCGAGTCCCGTGTTGGCCCTCACCCAGGCGCGCAGTTGCGCCGGATTCTGGCAGTGAAACGCGAGCAGGTGGGAGTCCTGACGGACAGGGGAATGAACCAGCGATAGCCCCACCACTGCTAGAGTGACGGCGACGGCGAGCAGCCCATGGTAAAACCGCTTGCTCACGCGCGCGGCTCGGTAAGGCGCGGACCTGGGAGATCGCACGCGGTCCCAAAGTTCCTGTGGCGCACTCACCTGGCGCAGCCCGCGCCGCAACTCAGGCTCTAGCCATTGATTCATCGGCACGGGGATAACCTCCGCTCCAGGATCTTGTGCGCACGATTCAGCCGCGATGCCACGGTGCCGGGCGAACATCCCAGAATCTTCGCGATCTCGTCGTAGGCCAGGCCTTCGGTATAGCGCAGCACGATTACGATGCGATGCTCGGGTGCCAGCCGCGCGACAACGTCCTGCACGCGCTGCTCGGTTTCGGCGCGCATCAGTTTGTGCAGCGCGCTTTCCGCCGGCGCACAGACGGCATCCAGAAGCCCATCGAGGAACGGCTTCATCCGGCGGCCGCGCCGCTGATCGTCAATGCAGCTATTCACCACCAGCCGGTACAGCCAGGAATCGAAGCTGGCCTCGGCGCGATAGTCTCCGATGCGCGAGAGCAGCTTCAGAAAAATATCCTGCGCGATGTCCATGGCCGCCGCGGGATCGCCCGAATAGCGCAGGGCGATAGAATACACGCGGTCTTTATAAGCCTCGAAAAGCGCACGGAAGGCATCTCGGTCGCCACGCTGGCAGGCTTGAATCACTTGCGGGTGGTTTGCGTCCAACACCATGCCAAAACTCTTTGTTTGGACGGACGAGCGCACCGAATCCTTCCAGGTTTTCAAAACTATCGATTTTCTTATATGCTCATCTGAGTACTATCACAAGGAGCATGCACCATGTCATCCGACAATGAGCTTACCAGGCGCGGTTTTGCCACGACGGCTACCGGAGCGCTGTCGATTTTGGGAGCGCTCGGCGCCGCTCCTCTTGCTGCTCAGACCGGAACCAGCGGCTCGCCGGACCGAGCGCTCGATCTCGCCGAGTGGAGCTTCTTCTGGGTGGGTGTGAAGCGCGCCGAAATTCCTCGCGGCGCCGTGATCAACGGCAAGCAGATGTACGTTGAGTATCAGATCCCGGCGCGCGTAAGACATCCTTACCCCATCGTGTTGGTGCACGGCGGCGGAGGGCAGGGCACGGACTGGATGTGCTGTCCCGACGGCCGTCCCGGATGGGCTACGCTGCTGGTGCAGGAAGGCTACCAGGTTTACGTGGTCGACCGCCCCGGCCACGGCCGCTCGCCCTACCATCCGGATCTCAACGGCCCGTTTCCGCAGCAGAACATCACGCTCGATCAGATCTCGAACAGGTTCACGCCGCAGCGCGCCAGGCAGCCCGATCCAAACGGCCTGGGTCTGGCGAAACTGCACAACCAATGGCCTGGCACGGGCGAAGTTGGCTCGGCGGACCTGGCACAACTGGTGGCGTCGCAGGGCGGATCGTATGTCTCGAATATTGAGCTCACGCACACTGCCTGGCGCGAACGTGGCGCCGAGCTGCTCGACAAAATCGGTCCCGCCATCATAATGACGCATTCCGCCGGCGGCCCGTTCGGGTTTCTGGTGGCGGAGGTGCGTCCGAATCTGGTGAAAGGCATCGTAGTCATCGAAGGCGCCGGCAATCCGTTCGGCAAAGCGCCGTTTGCCACCAAATGGGGCATCACTACCATCCCGATGACCTACGATCCGCCGGTGAAAGATCCGTCTGAGCTGAAGACCAAGGAGATGCCATCGCCCGAGCCCGGTGTGGGTCCTTATACGATTCAGGAAGAACCCGCGCGCAAGCTGAAAAACTTGCAGGGCATTCCCATCGTGCTGGTCACGTCGGAAGCGTCGTTCGCGTCGCCCGGAGCTCCCGGCGCCCTCGCGTTCCTGAAGCAGGCCGGATGCACGGCTGAAGAATTGCGCCTGGCGCAGCACGGCGTCCACGGCAACGGCCACATGATGATGCTGGAGAAAAACAATCGCGAGGTGCTGCAGCCGATCATTCGATGGTTAAACAAAAACGTGGACTGGATGGACAAGAACGTCTCGGCGAAGGCTACGAAAGCATCGGCGGCGAAGAGAAATCCCGATGCGGTCGCGTTGAAGCTGTCCGGGCAAGGCCACTTCTGGGTGGGCACGGAAGTAAAGAAGATGCCGTATGGCAACATCGTCGCGGGGCAAATGTACGTCCAGTATTTGTTCCCTGCGCAGGTTCGTCATCCGTACCCGGTGGTGCTGGTGCACGGAGGCGGCGGCCAGGGCACGCACTATATGGGACTCGGGAACGGCAAGCCGGGCTGGGTCCACTATTATTTGCAGGAAGGCTACAAGGTTTATTTGATCGATCGGCAAGGCCACGGGCGCGCTCCGTATCATCCGGATGCGCTCGGCCCCATCGGTCCGCTGCTGACGTTCGATACGGTGACCGGCGATTTCATGCGGGCGGCGAACAATCCCAACCGGCGCTGGATGGGCACCGGCGATGCGGGCGATCCGCTGGTGGATCACTTCCAAGCCGGACAAAATTCGGCGCCCGCGGACAACGCGATGGCGCACAGACTTTGGGCCAGCCGGGGCGCGGAGTTGCTGGATAAAGTCGGCCCCGCCATCATCCAGGTTCATTCCGCCGGCGGGCCATTCAGCTGGCTGGTGGCGAACGAGCGGCCGAATCTGGTGAAGGCCATCGTCAATGTGGAGGCTGCGGGGATGCCGTTCGGCGCCGGCGCGGCTTGGGGGTTGACGGACATACCGTTGGTTTACGATCCGCCAGTAGCCGATCCGCAGGAGATTGCCACGCGCGACATCGCCGCATCCGGCAACACGCCCGCCTATAAACTGCAGGCCGAGCCCGCGCGCAAGTTGAAAAACCTGCAGGGCATCCCGATTGTGGTGGTGACCGCCGCGTCATCGGGCCGCACTCAGGGACCGCCCGTGGTCGCATTCCTGAAGCAAGCCGGGTGCGACGCCGAAGAGCTGCAGCTCAAAGACAAAGGCATCCTCGGCAACGGGCACTTCATGATGCTGGAGACCAACAACCGGCAGGTGTTCGACGCGATCCGGGCGTGGGTGGAAGCCAAGATTCCCGCGTGAAGACGGTTGTCGAATTTCGTTCCGATAGGTTCCCGGCTACGATTGGGAAGATGAGAAGATCAACCCCGGCAGATTTGGAAAGCGCTTGGCCGAGATCGAGCCACACGAGCCGTTCGTGCGACGATTTCTAAGGAAGATAGCGGCGAGAGATCCGGTTGCAGCACTTCAAGCAGCCATGGATAAGATACTGTCCGACAAGGCTGGAATTCGCGGGAAAAAATGGTGGACGGACGAAGAATTCGACCGCCCGAGGTTATGAACCTTTCGCCTCGCGCCGAATCCCCTCGGCAATCCACATCCGCAATTGCGTCTGATAGCCCACCGACTTCGTCGCTGCGATCTTCTTGGCGGCCTCGATCTGTTCCGGAACCAGCCGGATCGAGACCGGCGACTTCGCCTTGGCGTGGCGCTCCTGCATCAATTTTTTCAAGGCCGCAGACGGCTTAGCTTGTTTCTCTTCAGGCAATTGATCCCACACTTCGGCTACCGAATGCGTTTCGAGATATTCTGCCGCAGCCTTATCCGACCGAAACTTGGGAAGAGGAACCTTGGCCAATGGTAGTTTTTTCTTCATCACTTCACCTATTTGCGGCCCTGGACATTAGCGTAGCAGTTTGTATATACAAATGCTCCGGCGCCAATATGCCCTCTTCTGGTGCACTAACCCTGACTCAATGTCACAAGAAGCTCTTGACAGGGCTTCCCAGCGTGCAGTATATTTAACTCGTCGGTTATTTAACCAATGAGTTTACAACAAGCGCCGTCCGATCGACTCAGCGCGACTTTCTCGGCCCTGGCCGACCCTACGCGCCGCGCGATTCTGGCGCGCCTGGCGTCGGGTGAGATTTCGGTTACCAAGCTGGCCGAGCCGTTTGAGATGAGCATGCCCGCTATATCCAAGCACCTCAAAGTTCTGGAGCGCGCCGGACTGATCGCGCGCGGGCGCGCAGCCCAATGGCGGCCGTGCCGTCTGGAAGCGGCGCCTCTCAAGGACGTTTCCAACTGGGTGGAGAAGTACCGAAGCTTCTGGGAAGAAAGTTTCGACCGTTTGGATGTTTACCTCGCCGAATTGAAGAGCAAAGAAAACAAGGAGAAGAAACATGCCCGCAAGCAACGCAAAAGCTAGCGCCGCCGAATCCACCGAACAGGAGCTGGTAATCGCGCGCGTGTTCGATGCGCCGCGCGAACTGGTCTTCGAATGTTGGACTGAGCCGGAGCGCCTGCAGCACTGGCAAGGCGCGCCGCGCGGGTTCACCGTGACCGCGAACCAATCCGATATACGGCCCGGCGGCTTCTTTCGGATTTGCATGCGCTCGCCGGAAGGCGTTGACCGCTGGCTGGAGGGCGGCTATCGCGAGATCGTAAAGCCCGAGCGGCTGGTGTTCACGCACCTCTGGCTGGACGCCAACCGGAAGCCGGCCGGCAAAGAGACGCTGGTTACCATCACGTTCGCCGAACGCGACGGCCAAACCGTGCTCACCTTGCGCCAGAGCGGCTTTACGTCGGTGGAATCCCGCGATGGGCACAGGTACGGATGGAGCAGCGCGCTGGATGTTCTGGCCGATTACGTCGCCGAAGCGTTGAATGAGGCGGCACGCTGCATGGTTGTTACGCGCGTGTTGGATGCGCCGCGCGAACTGGTCTTCGACGCCTGGACCGACTCCAGGCACGTCGGCCGCTGGTGGGGACCGAGGGGATTTTCCATCACAACCCACGCCATGGACGTGCGTCCGGGCGGTGTCTGGCGCTTCGATATGCACGGGCCGGATGGCGCAAACTATCCGAACAAGATCACCTATCTCGAGATTGCGAAGCCCGAGCGTCTGATCTACGATCACGGCGACGCGGGAGCGCCCGGATACTTTCGGACCACCGTGACCTTCGCCGAACAAGGCGGCAAGACGAAACTCACCATGCGGCTGCTCTTCGCGTCAGCCGCGGAGCGAGACAGCGTAGTCGAGACGTACCACGCTATCGAAGGCGCGAATCAGACCCTGGATCGCCTGGGCGAGCAGTTGGGGAAGATGCAGGGGCTGACGACCGCGCGGGTTTTCGACGCGCCGCGTGAAGTGGTCTTCCAGGCCTGGACCGATCCGGGGCGATTGAAGCGCTGGTGGGGGCCGAAGGGTTTCACCAATCCGGTGTGCCAGGTGGATGTGCGGCCGGGCGGTGCGATTCGGATTCACATGCGCGGGCCGGATGGCGCCGTTTATCCCATGACGGGGGTTTTTCATGAGATCGTGGCGCCGGAGCGGCTGGTCTTTAGCAGTTCGGCTCTGGATCAGAATGGCGAGCCGCTATTTGAAATACTCAACACGGTGACGTTCGCCGATGAAGGCGGCAAGACGAGACTCACAGTGCGCGCGACAGTGATGGACGTGAAGGCTGGGGCGGCGCAGCACCTGGCTGGGATGGAACAGGGTTGGAGCCAATCGCTCGATCGACTCGGCACAGAGGTGGAAGCGGGTTCTGGGCCGCCGGCAGAATCGTCCGAGCGGCATCCAGAGGGTGGCTCAGACTAAGTGATGGAACAACTGACCGGGAGGGTCGCCCTTGTCACTGGAGGAGGGCGGGGCATTGGGCGCGCGGTGTCTCTGGCGCTGGCGCGCGCCGGCTGCGACGTCGCCGTGAATTACCGCGCGCGCCGTGACGAGGCAGATTCAGCCGTGCGAGAAATTGAAAAGCTGGGACGCCGGGCCGCTGCGATCCAGGCCGACGTTTCGCGCGCGTCTGACGTGACGCAACTGGTGCGCGCCGCCGGGAGCAAACTTGGACCGATCGAAATCCTGGTGAACAACGCGGGCAAAATCCTGATCCAGTCCATCGAGCAGATGACCGAGGAGAGCTGGAACGACATGATCGCGTCTAATCTCACGTCCTGCTTCCTGGTCACTCAAGCGGTGTTGCCCGGCATGCGCGCACGACACTGGGGGCGAATCGTCAACATGTCGTCCGTGGCGGCGCAAGCCGGCAGCATTGTGGGTGTGCACTATGCCGCGTCCAAGGCCGGTATGCTCGGTCTCACGCGCAGCTACGCGCGAGTGCTGGCGAAAGAGGGCATCACCGTCAATGCCATCACGCCCGCGCTGGTGGCAACCGAAATGGTGGCGTCGAATCCCGTCGCCAAGCCCGACATGATTCCGATTGGACGTTTCGGCGATATCGAAGAAGTGGCCGACGTGGCGCTGATGCTGGCGCGCAATGCGTATATCACGGGCCAGACTATCAATGTCAACGGCGGATACTACATGAGTTAGCTGCCGCTTGCTCACGGCGTGGCTCAGTAAAGGTTGATATCCTGCACTCTTGGAGGTGACTCCGTGGTCGCACGCCTTCGATTCATATGGATCGCAGCCCTGCTGACGTCCGCGCCCCTGATGGCGCAACTCAGCCCGCCCGCACAAACAACCGTAACCATCGCGGGCAAAACGATCCGCATCAATTATTCCGCGCCTTCCATGCGGGGCCGCAAAATCTTCGGCGGGCTGGAACCCTACGGCCGCGTCTGGCGCGCCGGAGCGAACGAAGCCACCGCGCTCCACACCGGCGCGAATCTCGACATCGGCGGCCTGTCGGTTCCGAAAGGCGATTACACGCTGTTCGTTTACCTGGATCCCAAACAGTGGCAACTCGTGGTAAGTAAGGCCACCGGCGAATGGGGTTTGGACTATGATCCGAGCCACGACCTGGGCCGCGTCAGGATGGACATGAGCAAGCCCGCCAAGCCGGTTGAGATCTATAAAATGACGCTCTCAAGCGTAGGCGCGAACAAAGGCAAGCTGCGACTGGAGTGGGAGAATACCGTCGCCGAAGTCTCCCTTACCGTGAAGTGATCTTCTATCCGAAAAAGCCCAGGTTCTGCGATCCGAAGTGCGCCAGGTTGGGAAACACGGTCGCTAGCGCGCTAGCGGGAATTCCGAACCAGGCGCACAGTGTGGCTCCGTATTGATCTACCGACGTGGTGGGAATCCAGCGGCCGCGGGTGTCGGTGTCGTTCGGCCCTGCGAGCTCAAAGGTAGGGAACTGGCCGTAGATCTGGCCGCCCTTGACGGCGCCGCCCAGCACCAGATGGTGGCTGCCCCAGGCGTGATCGCTGCCGTCGGTTGTAGTGGGCTGGAACGTCCGGCTGAAATCGGACTCGGTGAAGGCCGTGACGTTCTCGGCCACGCCCAGTTCCTCGGTGGCTGCGTAGAAGGCGGCCAGAGCCTGGCTCAACTGAGGATAAAGATTGTTGTGCGTCTCAAGCTCGCCCGCGTGCGTGTCGAACCCGCCCAGCGAGCAAAAGAAGATCTGGCGGCTCATCCCCAAGTAAGACTGCACCTGGATAATCTCGGCCACCTGCTGCAACTGCGAACCGAGGCTGGTGGTCGGAAATTGCGTCTTCAACGGCGCGGTTTTGGCCAGCGCAGCCTCCAATGCCGCCGCATCGGCGATGCTGTTCTTCATGGTGTTGTTGGCGGCCTGCACCAGGGAAAGGCCATTGTCGGTGGTCAGCAGATTTGTCGAAGCGCTCAAACGCGCCTGCGGCGTCGCTGAGCCGTTGAACCCTCTCACCGTGAGCGACTGTCCCGGCGCGATGGCCACCGGCTGCGTCGCCACGCCCTGGCCCTCCAGCGAATTTCCCGCCACCGAAAGGAACGCGGGAAAGTTCGACGAGTTGATCTTTTGTGAATTGAGATAATCCGCTACGCGTCCGGCCCATCCGGTGGGGCTGTTTCCCTGCGCGATGGAAGTCTGCCATTGCAATTGCTGGTCTGAATGCGAGAAGAGATTGAGCGGGATGGGCGCCTGCGACCCTTGATATTGCGAACGCGTGAGCGGCTGCACCAATGAACCGGCGTTCGCCACCACCGCCAGCTCTTTGCTCGAGAACATGCTGGCCACTTCCGCCAGCTTGCCATGAAACGCAAAGGGCGCGTTCGAAACGCTGTACACGGTGGGTGTCAACTGGCTGGCCGAAAGCGCCAGGCTGCCGCGAATGGAGGTGTAGGCCTGGAAGCTAGCGTCATCCATCGGAATGACGGTGTTATTCGAATCGTTTCCACCGAACAGAAACACGCACACCAGCGCGCGATAATTAGCGCTGCTCTGCGCCATAGCCGGAAGCAAACCGAAGGGACGCAGGGCCAGGGTTCCCACCGTAGCCGCGCCTGCTCGAATGAAACCTCGTCTTGTAACGCAGGGCATCTGTCGGTCTCCTAATGAATGATTTGGTACTCGTCCGAAGTCAGAACGATATAGAGCGCGGCTTGCGTTTTGGCCGCCGGCGTGGACGCCGCATCCACGGCGTCGGTGGCCGCCTGTTCCAGCGCGGCGGACATCTCACCGTGCAGAAACACCGAGCTGATGGCGTTGAGCAACGAAGTGGCATTGCCGGCTTGCTGCACGAAGGGCGTCAGGTTCACCGTGGTGCCTTTGTCGAGTGCGCCATAAAGAATCGAGTTCACGATGTCCGCGCGATCCGCGGCCGTTTGCGTCGTGTAGATCTGAAACTCCGGTCCGAGCAACCCGCCCTCGATGCGATACTGGGGCGAGAAGTAGCTGAATACGCTGGCTGGGTTGAACAGATTCTCGCCGAGTTCCGAGCTCTTGGCCTGAACGGTGCTGCTCGCGGTGAGCGTGGCATTGAGGCCGCGCAACAGATTGGGAAGGAACAGCACCGGCTCGCGCATGTGGCCAAAGCTCGCGACGGACGCCGCCGTTGGATTGTCTGCCGCCCGCGCCTCCGGGTCCGTGAGAACCGCCGTGACCACCGCCTGCAAATTTCCCGTCACTCCGTTGCCATCGTTCTGAAACACGCTCGATACGCGCCCGATGTATTGCGGGCTCGGATTGCTGGTGACCAGGTGTTGAATCAACTGCCCGGAAACGAATGGCGCCATGGTCGGCTGCGCCATTAAGGCATCCAGCAGCGAGTTCAAGTCCTGCTCCGCGGTTTGTCCGGCGGGGATGGTGACATTGCCGAAAATTGGTTTCGCGCTGGTGTCGTGCTCCGATTCCACAGCAAACATCTGCCCGAAGAAGTATTCAGGATTGTTCTTCTTGGGCGTGACGCCGGGTGCGGTGGGATAGGTCCAGCCGGTGAGCGCTCTGGCCAGGTTCATTACCACCGTCTGATCGTAAGTGGGAATCGGGTTCCGGTTCTTGTCCAGCACAGGCGTCCCCTCCGGATTCAGTTGCGTGAGCCCCAGGGTGAATAGCTGCATCAACTCGCGCGCGTAGTTTTCATTGGCGGAAGTGTTTTTCGCCGGATTGGCTTTGTTATTGTTGGCCATGTTCAGATAGCGTCCCATGGCCGGGCTGAGCGTCACGGCTTGAATCAGATCGCGATAGTTTCCAAAGGCGTTGTCGCGAAAGATTCTCCAGTAGGGCGGATAAGCATAGGCGACCGGAAGCCCGCTAAATGAGACCACCCACATCTGGCTCAGCGCAAACGCTACGCGCTGCCGCAGTTGATCGGACTCGGTCACGGTGTTCTGAAAAAACGCCGCCTGCACCGGCTGAAGATTGCGGTTGGGCATGCCGCTGGAATCAACCAGCGGCTGGTCCGGAATATCGGAAGTGTTTAGCGCGAATTGCGCGTTGAGCCAATTGCCGATTCCCAGCAGTTGCAGCTGGGCAGTCGAGGCCGGCGTCGGTCCAAAGGTGGCTTGATCCAGGAAGCGCGCCGCCGCGCCGGCTGACATTTGCGATGCGCTGGATTGGCAGAATGCCGGATTGGCTGTCAACATCGCCGCCAGCCCAAGAATGCCCAAGAGTCTCATCGACGCCCCCACTCTTCTACGAACACGGATGGTGGACAGGAGTGTCGCGAAATCTCGGGATCTTCCACTCAGTTGAATCGCTTAGTTCGGCGGAGTAATGTGCCTTCCGAACTCTGCATTACGGCTTTTAGAACGTTTCCCGCATCAATTTCGTAATTCGCTTGGCCAGGTCGTTGGTCACGCCAAGATTTTCGCCGAAATAACGCACTCGCCCGACGATCTTCTGGGCCAGGAGTGTCTGGCCGTCGCGTGTTGTCACTGAGGCGGTGACGTCCACTTTGGTGGCGCCCGTTACGCTGGTAAGCTCGCGCTTGGTTTGACTACCCTCTTTGAAGGCGTCCACTTTGGTGCGCAGAGTGACCAGGTCCGGGATGCCATCGGCCGCGCGGTCGCCTGCCCGGTAAACCTTTTGGAAAGCGCCCGAGGCGCGCACGCGCTCCACCAGACGCTCGTACACGGCGAAACGGAACTCGGCTGGAATCTGAACGCCGCCGCCGCTCTCCACCATCGCGATCTGGATCGCCGATGCCGAAAGTTTCGGCTTCGCGGCGGTTTGAGCCGAAGCAATCGCTGGCGCCGCCAGTGTCCAACAGAGGCCAAGGACCACGAAAATCGGACGGTTACTCACGGCTTGCTCCCCTCGCTCACCGGATTCTCCGGTGGGCTGGCGTGCGCGCCCGCCTGGGTGAGTTGCGTACGCATCAGCGCGGCCTGGCCGATGGGAAGCGCGAAGATGGCGCCGTGCAGCGCGCCGTCGGGATCGTGATACGCCACCGTAAGTATGTCCACCTTGGTGCGCATTAAAAGTGTCAGCACTTTCCCGCTCTCGTAGGGCGCGGCGATAGCCACTATTTTCACGTTGCGTCCCGTCTTGCCGCCGCTCTGGGTGGTTTCCGTTCCAACGAAGATGTCATCGATGGAAGCGATTGGCACTTTCTCTTCGGACGCTCCGGCAGTGAATCGCAGGGCGCCGTCCTGAACGGTGAGCTTGCCGGTGGCGTCCTGCTTGATGCTATCCAGGCCGATAACATGCCGGACATTTGAATCCGCTGGGGCAGCCGCCGGTTGTGCCCATGCCAAGCCGACCGCGGCCAACGTAATGAGGGTGGCAGCAAATAGCTTCACGAGTTCCTTTCCACCGCGCCTTACTTGCCGGTGGTGAATCAAGGCTAGCACGTTACTAACCGGCTGCCAAACGGTACAATCGATCAAATCCTATGAATCAAATGCGATGGATGGTTTCGTTAGCGGCGATCTTCGCCGTGCGGCTGTTCCCGCAACAGCCGGAAATGCGCTTGAACCCGGCGGTGAACCAGATGGTGGCTGCCATTTCGGCGGAACGGATCACGGCGACGCTCAAGAAGCTGGAAGGCTTCGGGACGCGCTATATCCTGTCGCCGCAGGATGACCCTGCGCACGGGATCGGCGCCGCGAAGCGCTGGATTCACGATGAGCTGCAGAGCTACAGCCCCCGGCTGCAGGTGAGCTACCAAGACTTCAGTCTGAAGAAAGGGGCCGCGCGGGGACAGATCGTTCGCGACGTCGAATTATCGAACATCGTCGCGGTTTTGCCGGGCATCGCCCAGAAGGATCGCTATGTGCTGGTCACGGCCCATTACGATTCGTTAGCCCAGGTTTGGAAGCCTTACGCGGGTGAAGAACAGATCGTCGCCGAAGCCGTGCGGCAGGGCGTGGACGAAAGCGAAGAACGGCGATTTCTGAAGATCCTTCCGCCCGAGCGCGAGCTGGGCCCTTTGGATTTTGAAGCTACCGCGGCGCAGACCGTCTCGCCGGGAGTAACAGATGACGGCAGCGGTACCGCGGCGGTGCTGGAATTGGCGCGCGTGATGAGCGGTTATCAGTTCGACAAGAGCATTGTGTTCGTGGCGTTTGCGGCTGAAGAAGTCGGGTTGAGCGGAAGCCAGGCTTATGCCGAACGGGCCAAGCAGGACGGCATGCAGATTGAGGCCGTGCTGAACAACGACATCATTGGCAGCGACGTCTCGGGCAATGGGCAATCGGCCACGCAGGTGCTGCGCGTCTTCTCCGCTGGACCGGATGATTCCGCGCAGCGCGAATTGGCGCGCTACACCAAGCTGATGGCGGAACGGTATGTGCCGTCCATGCAGGTCCAGATGGTTTTTCGGGGCGACCGTTTTCGGCGCGGCGGCGATCATCGATCATTCGTCGATCAGGGCTTTGCCGCGGTTCGGCTGACCAGCGCGAGCGAGTACTACGATAACCAGCACACCATCACGGACACATTCGCGAATACGTCGGTTCCCTACGCGACGCGCGTGACCCGCATGAACGCCGCGGTACTGGCGAGCCTGGCGCTTGCGCCCGCGCCTCCGGTGCTGAACTGGACCTGGTCTTCGGGACCGAACAAGGGCGGGCACGTGCCGCTTCTTACGCGCGGCAAGTCGGGATACGATGCGGTGCTGCACTGGCTGCCGAATACCGAGGCCGGCCTGGCGGGTTACGCGGTAATGCTGCGCTCCACCACGTCGCCGGTTTGGGAGCGCGAGACTTGGGTGGGCAACGTCACCAGTTACACCATGCCGGACGTTTCTATCGACGACGTAGTGATCGGCGTGAAAGCTGTGGACCGAGACGGGAATCAGAGCCTGGTGTCGTGCTACTTGGAGCCGACCCCTGTGTCGACCAAGCCTTCGCCATCGGAAAAGAAGTAGCTGTTAGTTAGCTACCCGTGGCTAGCTTCTGGGGTTCGGCGCAGAAGCGGTCGAAGGCTGCGGTCAGGAGCTTCGCGATCTCCACGGGCTCCCTCCGTTCGATATCGCTGCGATGGATCACGTACACCGGTTTGCCGTTTTGGAAGAGAGCCATGGACGGCGAGGACGGTGGATATTCGGACAAAATGTCGCGCAGGTGAGCCACCGCCGCTTCGTCGCCCCCGGCGAAGACCGAGGCAACTTTGGCGGGCCTTAAGGGATGCTTCAAGGCCATGCCCACGGCGGGGCGCGCTCGTCCGGCGGCGCAACCGCACACCGAATTGACCACCATCAAAACTGCGCCGCTATCGGGCGAGAGAAGCCGGTCGACATCGGCCGGAGTGCGTGCTTCCTCCACACCGTGCCGGGCAAGGTCGGCGCGCATGGGAGCGATGAGAACTTCGGAGTATGCCACCACTCGATTTTAGCAGGGTCAGCCGCCGGGCCGATTTATCAAGAACGTGGTGGTGGCTTCAAAGAAGGATTGCAGCATCTGCCGAGGTTCATCCGGGAGCCCGGCTTCGTCCAGCGCGCGCGTCATCAACAGCAGCCAACGGTCGCGGGCTGTTTGTCCGATAGCGAAGGGCGCGTGGCGGATCCGCAACCGCGGATGGCCGCGCTGTTCGATGTAAGTCTGGGGACCGCCGAAACGGCCGATGAGGAAATCGCGGAGCCGTTGTTTCGCGCCCTCCAGATCGTGCGCCGGATACAGGGGCCCGAGTACTTCGTCGCCGGGGACCTGCCTATAAAACGCGTCGGCCAGGCGTTCGAATCCGGCTTGGCCGATGGCTGAATAGATCAGTTGCTCTTCCACTGCAATCGATCCTAGCAGGCAGAGTTAAACTTCGGGCCGCCCTCTGGAACGAAACCTTACAGCTTGCGTCTAACGGGGCAAGGATGTACCGGCAACCGCTTCTTCTTACGCTGCCTGCCACGCTGCTGTTGTGCGCGGCCAGTGGCGCCGCCCAATCTTCCACGGTAAACGTGCAGGTTGGCAATCAAATTGATTCTTCGGTGGGCGTAAATGGCCGCCTGCAGGTTGCCATGTCCACTTCGTTTCAGCTCACCGGTTCCAGCTATCGATTCTTCCAGCAGACGCCGCAGGCTGTGGCCACTCTAGGCGCGCTTCAGCCCCAGCACACGCGCGTACAGCTGGTTCCAGCCAGCGACCCGCTCACTAGTCCGGGCGTCTGGGATTTCTCCCAGATCGACCCGCTGCTGGCGCCCATCCAGAGCTCCGGCGACCATAGCCCGGAATTTCAAATCGCAGGCGCGCCCGCCTACATGAACGATTCAAACGGTTATCTTCTCCCGGCGAGTATCGCCGACTTCAGCGCCATGAGCGCCAATTTAGTTCGCTATTACAACACGGGCGGCTTCGACGCGGGCGGCGCCCATTTTCAGAGCCCCAGCCCGTACCCCATAACCTGGTGGGGTATTTTCAACGAGCCGAACGGCAATGGTCTCACGCCGCAGGATTACGTAAATTTGTATAACACGATGGTCCCAGCCATGGCCGCGGCGGACCCGTCCATCAAGTTCGCAGCCGTCGAACTATCCGATTGGGTACCCGATGCTGAAACATTCCTGCCTACGTTCGTTTCGAACGTGATTGCTCCAGTGAACGCGCTGGCCACGCATTTTTATTCCACGTGCAACCAACAAACCATCGACGACACGATCTTTCCAACCATTCTCAAGTTTGCGACCGAGGTCGGCTACATCTCTTCGGAGCTCGCCACTCAGCCGAATCTCGCCGGCGTGCCGGTCTGGGTAACCGAGAACAACGTCAACGCCGACTACGGGCTTCCCAACGGACTGAGCTCTTGCAACGGTACGCCGTTCGTGCTGGACCCGCGGGGCACCAGTCCGTTCTTCGCCGCCTGGCGTTCGCTGGCGTTTGAAATGCTTGGCCAAGCCGGCGCCCAGGCGCTGCACCACTGGGATTTTTCTTCTAACGCACAGTATGGCGAGACGGATTCTTTGGACAACCCCTATCTCAGTTATTGGGTGGATTATTATCTTTCGCGCTGGCTGCCGTCGCCGCCGGGCCAGGACATACTTCAAACCACTTCTTCGGGCTGTTGCCTGTGGATCGATCACACCGGCGGCTTTTTCGGACTCGATACCCATACGCTGGGGCTGCGCAATCCCGACGGGTCCGTGGTGGTCCTCATGTCCAATCACGCGGTCCAGAACATTTTTAAGGACAACAACGGCACCGGCGTTTCACGCACTTTCGCGCTCGATCTGTCGGCGCTAGGCACGTTCACCTCCGCCACCGTGGTCACGCTCGACGCCGCCACTCCGGCGGGCGGTCCCGCGCTTCAGTCTCTCACTCCCGCCGCGCAAATGCAGGTGACTCTTCCCGGTTACGGCGCGGCATTGTTGAGGCTTGCCAATGCCGCTCCCAGCCTGACTGCCGCGGGCGTGGTGAACGGTGCGACCTTTCAATCCGGTCCCGTGGCTCCCGGCGAAATCGTGTCGCTGTTCGGCTCGGCCATTGGCCCTCCCACGCCCGCTTTCCTCGCTCTGACGAATCCTAGCTTGGTTGGGAACTCGCTCCAAGGCGTGCAAGTTTTTTTTGACGGCGTGCCGGCGCCTTTGCTTTACGCCTTCTCCGAACAGGCCAACCTGGTGGTTCCTTATTCGGTGGCCGGACAATCCACAACCCAGCTTCAGTTGGAGTACCTGGGCGTGTTGTCGAACCCCGTCACGTTGCAAGTTGCCGCCACCTCACCCGGTGTGTTCAGCCTCAACGCTTCAGGCCAGGGCCCCGGCGCGATCCTGAATGCGGTGGACGGAAGCGTGAATTCGGCCGCGAGACCGGCCGGGCTGGGTGATTGGGTCAGCATCTTCGCCACGGGCGCCGGAGTAACCACTCCTGCCAGCGTGGATGGAATCGTCGCCTCCGCTCCATTGCCCGTCCCCAACGCCGCAGTGTCGGTAACCGTCGGCGGTCTTCCGTGCCAGCTCAACTACCAAGGAGCGGCTCCGGGCTTGGTCTCCGGCGTCCTGCAAATTAACGCACAAGTGCCGGCCGGAATCGCGCCGGGGCCAGCCGTGCCCGTCCAGGTTCGAATAGGAACGGCCAATTCGCTGCCGGCGATTACCTTGGCTGTGCAGTAGCCGCCTGCGTCTCCGCTGGGATTGCCGCCTCAATCGCGCGGCCCACCACATCCAGACCTTCGCGCAACATGTCTTCGGGCATATTGAGCGGCGGCAGGAACCGGATGCAGTTGCTGTACAGCCCGGCTCGAATCAGAAGCACGCCATTGGACACTGCGCGGCGAACAATAGCCAGCGTGTCCGCAGCCGGCAGAGGCGTCTTCGATTCGCGGTCCGTCACCAATTCCACCAGCAGCATTGGACCCAGGCCGCGCACGTCGCCAACAATCGGCCACTCACGCTTCCAGCGTTCCAGCACTTCTCGCATCACCTCGCCCAACCGGTTGGCATGCGCCAGAAACTCCGGCTGGCGAATCATTTTCAGCGCTTCGAGTGCGGCCACGCACGCTACCGGACTGCCGCCGTAAGTGCTGCCGACGCCGCCCAGGTGCGCGGAGTCCATGATTTCGGCGCGGCCCGTTACTGCTCCAATCGGCATGCCCGCGCCCAGGGATTTGGCGGAAGCGATCATGTCGGGCACGATGCCGTAGTGCTCCACCGCGAACATGCGGCCGGTTCGTCCGGACCCGCACTGCACTTCGTCGGCGATCATCACAATGCCGTGTTGCTCGCTCAACTCTCGAATACGTTTGAGAAAGCGCGGGGGCACCGGTAGGAAGCCCGCTTCGCCCTGGACGGGCTCAATCACGATGGCCGCGACCGCCGACGGATCAACCTGCGCGATGAACGCGTGCTCCAGCTGCTGGATGCCAAAATCGACATACTGATCCGCGCTCATGCCCTTCGGCGTGCGGTAGGTATTGGGGATCGGCAACCGGACAATCTCCGGAGCGAACGGGCCGAAGCCGCTCTTGAAGAGGCCGTATTTGCTGGTCAGGCTCAGAGTAAGCAGCGTCCGGCCATGATAGCCGCCCTCGAAACAGATCACCGTGGAGCGCCCCGTGTATTTGCGCGCCAGCTTCACCGCATTTTCGATGGCCTCCGCTCCGCTGTTGGCGAACAGCGTCTTCTTGGGAAACGTTCCGGGCGTCACTTCGTTCAACAATTCGGCCAATGCGATGTACGGCTCGAAGGTGGCCACCAGCGCGCAGGGATGAATGAACTTCTCCACCTGCCGCTGGATTGCCTCCACCACGGGCGCGGGAGAGTGGCCGACGGCCAGCATTCCGATTCCCCCCGCCAGATCGATCAGCGTGTTGCCATCCACGTCGAATACCAGCGATCCGTCCGCCCGTTCCACCACCACGTCGGTGGCCCGCCCCAGGCCAGAGGGCACCGCGGCCGCCCGTCGCGCGAGAAACTGCTTCGCCTTCGGACCTGGAATTTCGGTGTTCAATCGAATATAAGACATGGCATTTTCTCTCCCCGCGCCGCGTACGTTTTTGTTCGCGTCCAGCACAATCAGGACGCTGTAGTTATCGCAAACCGGATCATTCAGGTAGTTCGCGAGCAGGCCGCGCGGCTCAAAGCCGGCGTTCATCTGCATGCTCAGAGTGGAATCTCGAATCCGGCCGCTCAGGACGCCCTGGTAATATTCTTCGGCCGTCATTTTCTCTTTAACAGCCCCGTAGCCGGGAATCATTCCGGCCGTAACTTGTCCCTGCAGCCCAAGCCGCCACACCACTTCCTGCCGCGCGGCGTAAAGCGCCGTGGCAATCCCGCGTCCTCGGTAGTCGGGATGGACGCTGAGATCGGCCCCGTACAGCCAGGCGCCGTCCGGCTGGTGTGAGGTAAGCCATCCGCCCTGGATGATCTCGCCGAAGGTATGCTCCACATGATCGAAATCAAAATCGAGGCGCAATGTTGATGTCGCGCCGACCACCCGGTCCCCATCCAGCGCCACAAACTGCCCGGCGTCGAACAGCTCCATATGCTTCAGGTAGTGGAAGCTCTTGAAGCGCTCCTCCTCGGCCAAGGTGGGAAATGAGATGCGCTGCAGCGCTTCCAATTGACCGGAGAATTCGGGGCGCGCGTGCGCGATCACCAGGCCGTCAGCGAGTTTTCGGTAGTACCACCGCACGGCGTCTCCAGTTTACCGGTTTCTCAAAGCTCGATGCGCGTCCCCAGCACTTCCAGGAACTGCGCCAGCCAAGCCGGATGAGCGGGCCACGCCGGCGCGGTCACAAGCTTTCCACAGGTGTGGGCCTGGTCCATCGGAAGGTCGACAAACGTTCCGCCGGCCCGCGTTACATCGGGTCCCACGGCTGGATAGCAACTGCAGCTCTTACCCTGGAGCACATCCGCGGCGGCCAATAATTGCGCCGCGTGACAGATGGCCGCCATCGGCTTGTCTGCGCCGGCGAAGTGCCGCACGATTTCGAGCACTCGCGCGTTCAGCCGAATGTATTCCGGGGCGCGCCCGCCCGGCACCACCAAACCGTCGTAGTTTTCCGGCCGGACATCGTCGAAGGTCGCGTTCAAGGTGAAATTGTGGCCGCGCTTCTCGCTGTAAGTCTGATCGCCTTCGAAATCGTGGATGGCGGTGCGCACGGAATCGCCGGCGCGCTTGTTGGGACAAACCGCGTGCACCACGTGCCCCACCATCCGCAGCGCCTGGAACGGGACCATCACTTCGTAGTCCTCCACGTAATCGCCCACCAGCATGAGTAACTTCTTCGCAGGCATTCAGCCCCCTGGCTTCATGGTCGCACGGGCGCGCGCTTCCATATACTGCCGCACCGCGGTCTCGAGTGGCGGAAACGGTTCTATCCCGCAGCGTTCCAGCTTGGCGTTCGAAAGAGCGGAGTACTTCGGACGGCGCGCGGACGTGCGGAATTCGCGCTCGTTGGTGGGTTTCAATTCCGGGTGCAGCCCCGCCACTCGAAAAATCATGCAGGCGTAATCGAACCACGAAATGGCTTGCCCGCCGCCGGCATGGAACACGCCGGTCAATCCGCGATCGATCAGATCGGCCGAACGCGCGGCCAGCAGCGGCGCATAGGTGGGCGACGCCACGTGATCCTCTACTACTCGAATGGGCTGTTTATGGGAGCCGGCCTCCTGGTTGGCCGCCAGCCGCAGCATCAGCTCGATGAAATTTCCGCGCGGCGTGTTCAATCCGCCCGGACCGAACACACCCGAGGTGCGAATGATCAGCGGATTGTCCAAATACGCCTGCGCGTACAGCTCGCCGGCCAGTTTCGAGACGGCGTACGCTCCCAGCGGATGCGTAACGTCTGCTTCGGTGTACGCGCGGCCGGCCGTACCGTCGAACACATAGTCGGTGGAAAAATGCACGAACCTCGCGTCGTGCTGCCGGCAGGCCATTGCGAGATTGCGAACCGCTAAACCGTTGGCCGCCATCGCCGGCGCCGGTTCTTTTTCGGCAATGTCCACATGATTGTACGCGGCTGCGTTGATGACAATGGCGGGATCTTCCCGCGCCAGCGCCTGCTCAACTTGAGCGCTATCGCCGATGTCTACTTGGGTTCGATCGAGTCCCGTTACCCGATAACCGCGCTCCGTGAGCACCGTTACCAGTTCGATGCCCAGCTGGCCACGGCATCCAAACACCACCGCTTTTTTGCTTTCCATTTTTGTCGTCTTGGAGGAAGCCGAGCCCCTACATCTGCCAACGCCACAAGTTCGCGCCCACGGTGTAGCCCGCGCCTACCGCGGCGAACAGCACCAGATCGCCCTTCTTGAGCTTCCCGCAGCGCAAGGCGTCGCGCGTCGCCAGGGGGATAGTCGCGCCCGTGGTGTTTCCATATTGATCGATGTTGATCACCACCCGATCGCAACTGATGCCCAGGCGCTCCGCCGTCGCCGTTATGATGCGTCGATTGGCCTGATGCGGAATCATCACGGCCACATCTTTCACAGTCAAATGGTTGCGCTCCAACAGATCGCGCGAGCATTCTTCCATCTTGCGCACCGCGTACTTGAAAACTTGCTGGCCGTCCTGTTTGACGTAGTGCAGGCCCTGAGCGACGGTCTCGGCGCTGGCGGGCATACGGCTGCCGCCCGCGGGCTGCTTCAGGTAGTCGCCTCCCGAACCGTCGATCTGGTTGACGAAATCGATAAACCCGGTTTCACCGTCCTCGGTCGGCTCGATGAGCATCGCTCCGGCGCCATCGCCGAACAGGATGCAGGTGGACCGGTCCGTGTAGTCGATGATGCGCGACATGGTATCGGAGCCGATCACCAGCACTTTCTTGTGGGAGCCCGCCGAAACCAGGTGCGCGGCCGTAGTCAGCCCGTAAATGAATCCCGAGCAGGCCGCCACCAGATCGAATCCCCAGGCGCGTTTTGCTCCCAACCGGTCCTGCACCAGGCAGGCGGTGGACGGGAATAGCATGTCGGGCGTCACCGTACACACCAGGATTGCATCCAACTCGGCGGCGTCAATCCCGCGCTGCTCCAGAGCGACTTTGGCAGCCTCCACGGCCAGGTCGGAAGTGGCCATCTCGGGCGGTGCAATGTGGCGCTGCAGGATTCCGACGCGCTGGACGATCCACTCGTTGTTGGTGTCCACCATCTGCTCTAAATCCTGATTGGTCAGCACTCCCGGCGGCGTGTAGCAACCGAGCGCGGTTATCTTCGCTTTATACGACGGGGCTTTATGCAACGGGGCGTTAGACAATGCTTCTCCGGAGTTTCAGTGTGATGCTGCGATCAGATACAGAATACACCACCACATGCGATGAAATTCTTCACTTGTCCGGTCTGAAACGCAGCGCCATTTTGCCCGCCGGTCCTTTGTAGTGCAGCTCCAGGTCCTTCGGCTTCACCTTGCCCACCACCTGAAAACACAGCAGCCCGGACGCCGGCTCCGTGATCTCCTTTTCGGGCAGCATTTTTGCGTTCAGCGCGGCCAGCAGAGGGCTTTCTTTCTCGTCGCGCGATTCCTGCACTTTCACGTCCGGGGTTGGAGCGGCGCCGCCTCCAGCGCCGATTCCGATGCCTCCGATTCCAAAAGTCGGCCGGCTCGGATGATCTCCCAATCCCCTGCGCACTCCGTTGGGCGTGACGGTGAGGCTGTCCGATCCCGCCAGCTGCCCCGGTGAGTAAGGCTCGGAGCGCTGGCCGTCTTTGGAGGAGACCAGCAGAAAATCATCCAGGCTGAGCTGGACCGGCTTGTCGCTCACCGGCCGCGCCGTCAAACGGATCACGATGATGTCGTCGCCCAAATCCGATCCCAGCTCCTGCTTGATCTGATCTTTGTCGAGCGGGGCTGAGATGGAGATGGCGAGAAGTTCGTTGGAGGTCTCATCGATAGGAAGTTTCTTGTCGGCGGCGCCGAAGGCCAGCATCGAAAGCGAGAACAGCAGGCAGCAGGTTGAGAGCAGGCGGTAGAACATAACGGCCTCTCTCGCATTATACGGCCTAACGGAGCCCCAGCTGATCGAGGGTGATGTACTGATAGCGAGGATACGGTAGGAAAGTAAATTTCCCGCAGTCCGCTCACTCACGCGAGCGGGACACCAAGGTCCCTAGCTTTATACGATATGTGGCCCTCCGCCGCTCAGTTCGATTTGTAGCTCGGTCGGCGCAGGGGAGGCACATCGCTACTACTCTATTTTCGTGACTGCCTCCCGATCTATCCGGCGGCAACTGACGCACTCTCAAATCCACGTTCTTACATTGAGGGCATCTTAGCTGCTGTCCGCTTTCGATCCCATCCACGAAATCTTCCCTCCATTTGGTTCTGTCCATCTTGGTTCGCCTCCGCTAGCGATTGTGCTCCGGCAGGTAAGCTTTGTCAAAGGCTATAAATCACCGAGGCAACAATCACCAAATTTCCCTACAAAGGCAGCACCTGATCGAGCGCGGCCTAATCCAGCGCCAGCCCGACGTAATTCTCCGCCAGGCTCGCCATCCCGGCTCGCGAACTCGTGATGTAATCGAGTTCGGCGATCTGGCGCCGATGGTCGAAACCGTCGTCTCCCGGAAAGAGATGCAGCATGGACGTCATCCACCAGGAAAAACGCTGCACTTTCCAGATGCGCCGTAGACACTTGGCCGAATACTGGTCAAGAAGATCATGCCGCCCGGATTTATAAAATGCTTCCAAGGCTTGCGACAGCACTCGCACGTCCGAAATCGCTAGATTCAATCCCTTGGCGCCGGTGGGCGGAACGATGTGCGCGGCATCGCCGGCTAGAAACAACCGGCCATATTGCATCGGCTCGATCACAAAGCTGCGCATCCCGATGACGCCTTTTTGAATCACGGGACCTACGGCGGGCGTCCAGCCGTCCTGTGTACTCATACGCGCGCACATCTCCGCCCAGACGCGATCGTCCGGCCATTGCGTCAGATCCTCATCCGGCGAGCATTGCAGATACAACCGCGTGATCTCGGGCGATCGCATGCTGAAGAGCGCGAACCCGCGCTGGTGATACGTGTAGACCAGCTCTTCGGAACTAGGCGCCGCTTCCGCCAGAATGCCGAGCCATGCGAACGGATAAACGCGCTCATAGGCAGTGATGACGCCTTCCGGCACCGACGGCCGCGAGACGCCATGAAAGCCGTCGCAGCCGGCGATGAAATCGCAGACCAGCTCGCGCGCCTCGCCCGCTTCGCGATAGCGAATCTTCGGGAGCGCGGAATCGAGGTCATGCACGGAGAGCTCATCGATCTCAAACACGATCTGTCCGGCGGCGCCGAGCCGCGCCTCAACCAGGTCCTTCACCACTTCCTGTTGCGCGTAAACCGTTATCGCGCGGCCACCGGTCAGTTCGGACAAAGGGATACGGTGCCGCTGGCCGCCAAAGCTGAACCAAACGCCATCGTGCCGCAATCCCTCGCGCTGCAGGCGCTCGCCGACGCCGGTGTCGATCATCAAATCCACCGTGCCTTGCTCCAGCACTCCTGCTCGCACGCGATCTTCGACGTACTGGCGGCTGCGGCACTCCAAAACAACCGACTCGATCCCGCATAAGTGCAGCAGATGAGAAAGCATCAGGCCGGCCGGTCCCGCTCCCACGATGCCTATCTGGGTTCGCATAATGCGCCTTCTTACCTTACCAACGCCGCGCATGGCGCGTAGAATTGGAAGAGATGACTCCGAACATCGACGCTTGGCCGGAACTCCCGCTGGCTGCCTGGCAGGACACCTACGACACGCTGCATATGTGGACCCAGATCGTCGGCAAGATTCGCATGACCCTGACCCCGCTGATCAATCACTATTGGAACGCGACTTTGTATGTGAGCGCGCGCGGGCTCACCACGTCGGCCATCCCTTATCCGCGCGGCGTCTTTGAGATGGAATTCGATTTCATCGGGCACCAACTGGCGATCCGGACCAGCGAAGGCGACGTTCGCACTCTCGCCCTGGCTCCGCGCACCGTGGCGGATTTTTATGCCGAGGTGATGAGCACCCTGGCGGCGCTCAAGATCGACGTGCATATTCAAGCGCATCCGGATGAAGTGGCCAATCCCATTCCGTTCGCCGACGATCGCACGCATCGCTCTTACGATCCCGCATACGTCGATCGGTTCCGCCGCCTTCTGATTTCGGTAGACAAAGTGCTGCAGGAATTTCGCGCGCGCTTTATCGGCAAATGCAGCCCGGTGCATTTCTTCTGGGGCAGCTTCGATATCGCCGTCACTCGGTTCTCGGGACGGCTGGCGCCCCGCAGGCCTGCTCCGGCGGCCTCAGGAGCGATGCGAGTGGTGATGCAGGAGGCCTACTCGCACGAAGTGAGCAGCGCCGGATTTTGGCCCGGCGGAGGCGAGATCAAAGGCCCCGCATTCTATTCCTACACCACCCCTGAACCGGCCGGCTTCAAAAACTATCCAGTTCTTCCGAAGCCCGCCTTCTATCACCAGGGAATCGGCGAATTCCTTCTGCTGTACGAAGACATCCGCGGCGCATCGCCCCCGGCAGGGGGACCCGCAGCGGAGCTCATGAGCTTTTTCGAGACCACCTATGAAGCCGGCGCAAGCCTCGCCCATTGGGATCGGGCCGCGCTCGAAAGATCCTCTGACCACAACGCGACGATAGGAGGCTAGCCGTGGCGAAACACTGTACGCACCTGAAGCAAATCAGCATCACCCAGCCCTCAGTACATGTTTGCGAGGACTGCGTCAAAATGGGGGATTCGTGGGTGCACCTGCGAATGTGCCTGGAGTGCGGCAAAGTGGGCTGCTGCGATTCCTCGAAGAATAAGCACGCCACCAAGCATTTTCACTCGTCGCAACACCCGCTGATGCGATCCATCGAGCCGGGCGAGCGCTGGATCTGGTGCTACGTGGATGAAATTGCGACGGGCGAGCTGGAGAGCTGATGGGCGCGGCAGCTCCCGAAGTGGTGGTGCGCGGAAGCGTGGCTGGATTCGCGCAGGAGATTACCGTAGGACCCCACCGGCTGTTCTCCGACGAACCGAAAAACGCGGGCGGCGAGAATGCCGGGCCATCCCCGTACGAGCTTCTAGCGGCTGCTCTCGGCGCCTGCACGTCCATGACGCTCGGCATGTACGCCCGGCGCAAGCAGTGGCCGCTCGCGAGCGTAATCGTCCGGCTGCGCCACTCCAAAATCCACGCGACGGACTGCGCCGATTGCGAGACGGAAGACGCAATGCTGGACCGCATCGATCGGGATATCGAGCTGACCGGAGATCTCACCGAGGAGCAGCGGCGAAAACTGATCGAGATTGCCGACACGTGTCCGGTGCATCGAACGCTCACGCGCGGGATGAAAGTCCACACCCGCCTCGTTCCTGAGATGGAATGAGAAGCCCGATCCCCGACGCCTCCAATCCAAGCGCTTTCCATTCCAGAATCGGGGGGACGGCTTTGAGTCGTTGCCAAGATGTAAACGTTTCGTAAAAACGGGGTTTACGACAGATTGCCTGCAGGCATTCGCGGCGGGTCGCGATAGGATTTAGTTGAGCCTCTGTATACATGACCACTATTCTTGTCATCGACGACGATGAGAGTCTGCGCGACACTATCGGCATCATGCTGGAGCAGGAGGGATTTAGGCCGATTTTAATCGCCGATGGAAAAGCGGGCTTTGAGCGCGCGCTTTCGGTGAAACCGGATTTGATGCTGGTGGATTTGCGGCTGCCGGGGATGAATGGAACCGACATCTGCAAGCAGGTTCGGTCGGCCAATCTGAAGACTCCCATGATTGTTTTGAGCGCCATCGGCGAGGAGATGGACAAAGTATTGCTGCTCGAAATCGGGGCCGACGACTACATCGTTAAGCCGTTTGGAGCGCGGGAACTGCTGGCGCGTATACGGGCCGTTCTGCGCAGGACCTCGCCGGACGCACGCAAAGTAGCGCAGTTTGGGCCCATCGCGGTGGATTTCGAGCGCCGAGTTGTCACCAAACGCGGCGATCCGATCAAAATGACGCCGGCCGAGTACAATTTGCTCACCTATTTTCTGCAGAACCCGGACCGGCCGTTGACGCGCGACATGATCCTGAATTCGGTCTGGGGCTACGAGTCGTTCCCTAACACGCGCACGGTGGATGCGCACGTCGTTCGGCTGCGTCAAAAACTGGAGCCGGATTCGAACTCGCCGCGCCATTTTCTGACAGTGCACGGTGTGGGATACCGTTTTCTGCCGTGACGAACGGGCCTCATTCCCCAGCGGTGCTGATCGTGGAAGATGCCGAGACCTGCGCCTCCACGCTGGAGATCGTATTCAGCTCCATCCGCGGCCTGAAGATATTGCTGGCCGCGAGCGCCCAGCAAGCCTGGGAACTGCTGCTAAGCCCGCACGAAAACATACGCGCGCTGGTCACCGATTTACATATGCCGGACATGGACGGATTCGAACTTATCGATCGCGTGCGGACCAACCAGGCGTACGCCGGACTGCCGATTGTCGTGATCACCGGTTCCACCGATCCGCATATTTCCGACCGCTTATGCCGGCGCGGCGTCGACGCGGTCTTTCTGAAACCATATTCACCTGCGATAGTGCGGGAGAAACTGGAGCAGCTTCTCGGAAATGAAACGTAAATCGACTAAGTTTCGCCGCGGAATGAACGCGGCTGCGTTGATGCTGGGGTTGAGTATGGCCGCATATGGTCAGGGCACGCCGCCCGTGCAGGAGATTCTGGACCGCCTGGATCGATTGGAAAAAGATAACCAGGCGTTGCTCGAAGAAGTGCGCGCGTTACGCCAGGAGGTATCCGGGTTGCGTACTCCAGCGCCGGGCGCGGCGCAATCGCAAACCCAGGCGCAAAACAGTGACGAGCGTCAGGCGGTCGAGGAGAATCGAATCGACGAATTGGCTCAAACCAAGGTGGAAGCTGCTCAAAAATTTCCGCTCCGCCTCACTGGCATGCTGCTCTTCAACGCCTCTGTCAACGGCGCCTTCAACGGAAACATGGAGAATCCCCTGGTGGCGTCGGCGGCGACGGGCGATGTCATCGGCGGTGGCACGCTGCGGCAAAGCACCATCGGTCTTTTGTTCAACGGTCCCGAGACTTTCCTCAATGGAAAGATCAGCGGCTCGGTGTACATGGACTTCTTTGGCGGCAGCAGCTTGTCGCTGGATCACCTGCTGCGGCTGCGCACGGCCGCCATCGATATCGATTGGAAGAATACGAGCGTGATGTTCGGACAGGACAAACCGCTCATTTCTCCGCGCGATCCCGAATCGCTGGCGCAGGTGGGTTACGCGCCGCTTACCTGGGCCGGAAACTTGTGGCTGTGGCAGCCACAAGTACGGGTGGAGCAGCGCTTTTCCTTGGGCGAAAATACCGGATTGCGCGCGCAGGCGGCTGTTCTTGACACCGGCTCGTTGGACTTTCCTTCGGATCCCAATCTCTATAGCGCGGGCGAATCGGCGCAGCAGGAATACTCCAGTCCGGGCGCGGAAGGCCGCGTCGAGCTGTGGCATCGCTGGAGCGATACCGAACGCCTCGAAATAGCCGGCGGGTATCATTTCAACAAAAACGATGCCCTCGAAATCAACATCCCGTCCGAGATTTATTCGTTGGACTGGTTCTTGCGGCCCAGTTCGAAGCTGGAGTTTTCGGGAATGTTTTTCCACGGCCGAAACGCCGGGGCGCTGGGCGGACTGCCGCAGGGATTCGTGGTGCAGCCTTCCGGCCAGGTAAACGCCGTACACAGCACCGGCGGCTGGGCGCAGATACGCGTTCCCATCACGGCCCGGCTGGCTTGGAACGTATTCGGAGGCCAGCAGGACGATCGGAATTCCGACCTTGCATACGGATATATCGGAAAGAATCAG
>Ga0302325_10000862_pt1 | contig 81001 bp, 63 predicted proteins | sample Palsa_T0_2_FD_201948 | JGI IMG/M metagenome (GOLD analysis project Ga0302325, IMG submission 201948) | Peat permafrost microbial communities from Stordalen Mire near Abisko, Sweden - Palsa_T0_2 | ecosystem: Environmental > Terrestrial > Soil > Palsa > Peat permafrost | place: Sweden: Abisko... | reverse complement strand
GGGCAATTCGACACCCTCAACCGCGCATTTGGCGACCAGCTGAAGGCGTGTCTGGAAGAATGTGCTTGCGGCAGGCTCGGCCTGTTTTCTGACCTGGAACTGACAGGCGACGAAGAGGAGAGCCGCGTGTGGCCTGAAGCTGCGCGGCTGCGCGAACTCGCTTTCGCGTTGCAGGCAATTCTGAGCCAGGCAGAGGAACGCAACGCGCTGTGCGACGAGTTTCTCGATCTGTGCACGATTCATGGGGACAGCCATCCTGGCGAACCACGGCTTGCGCGTGCATTTCTGGCACGCATCGAAAGTGGCGGAGTCGGGACTCCAACTGAGACCGGGAAAAAGCCGTGGTGATGCTGCGCGCATTCTTGGCGCTCTTCGCGGGCGTGGCCACGATGGTGTTGCTCGTGATTGTCGTGACTGTAGTGCTCACGCGTTTTGCACCCGGCTGGGCTGGCGAACCGCCTAAGCCGCGCGCGGGTTATATCTTCGTCAACCTGGGATATTTGTTTCTTGCTGCGGCCGCAGGTGGGTATGTGAGCGCATGGGCAGCGGTTGCCAATCCACTTGTCCATGTTCTGACACTTTCGATTATTGTTTTGGTGCTTTCGGCTTTGAGTGCGCTGCAGTCGCGCGGAAAGCAGCCGGTCGGATATCAGCTGGCGCTGGTGGCAGTGTCGCCTTTGGGCGTAATGGCGGGTGGATTGGTGCGATTGAGGGTTGAGGGAATTTTGTAAGTTCGTCGAATTGGAAAAGGGCCGATCCTTTCTGCGACCTAATTTGACTGAACCGCAGAAAGGATGGAAGACCGATGAAAGTTGGTTACCAGCGCACACCAACAGTTACAGGAACAAGCTTGGTGCCGGAGGCGACGGTTGTGGTTCCCAGCCCGTTGGGCGAAGAGACTTCCGCGGGAGTGTCGACATCGAGATAGCGGACTTCGGCGAAGAGTTTCATGGTGCCGTCCCCGTAAATGCCGCCTAGGCGATGCGTAAATCCGCCGCCGACATTCCAACCGCCCTGATTGCTGGAGAAGTGTCCGACGACCGTGTTTTCGTAGGCAACCCCACAATAGTAGTAGCTGCAATATTCGGCAGGCTCCGGGTCTGTAAAGTTGGTGACCTTGCGATAGAATCCGCCGCCGCCGGTGACATACACATCATTGGTGCGCTTGGGAGCCAGATCGACCACAGGGGCAAGGGTGAAGGACCAAACGTGCGCGTCTCCGCCCGAGGCGCCAGTCTCGGCGATCAATGCTCCGGGCAATTTGTCGTCGATGAATTGATACTCGGTCAGAATGCTGACTCTGGGATTGATTCGATAGCCGGCGCCGACGGTGAGGTTACCGCCCCAGGTGATGTAGGGGGACGAATCGCTCGTGGGCGCATTGAAACCGCCGCCTGCTTCGAACGTCATGTGACTAAACAAGCTGTGATGGTGATTGCCGTAGTCCTGTCCGGCGGTGCCGGATGCCGACGGTGCGGCGGGAAGAGCGCCGCCATCTGGGTTAGCGTCGTCAGCCAAAGGCACCGCGCTGGAGCTCGACTCGGAAACTGATGCAGAACTGGATGAATCAACTACTGGCGAACCTGACGGTTCGTGGGATGGTACAACCTGGGCTGAAGCGGTGCTCACCGCGCAGGCAACCGCAAACGAAAGAATGGAAACGTGCCGCATAAGCGGCATCGAACGGGGAGATGCCATGTCTGAACCTCGAATTTGAAATAAATGTTGTTAACCGGAGAGGCGTGCGTTGCTCTCCGTACGAAGTTAGACACGTTTGGAGCCGGGAAGTTGCACGTCAACGCCGCTCTGGCACTGAGGGCTTCTTGCGTCAATCCAGGCGAATGGTAGACGGTTCCTGGGTGGCACGAATCAGATCTTGGTGGTACCATTACAAGTAAGTGTCACTTGGAGAAGAAATGGAACTGCACGCGCGTACACAGATCGGCGAAAAGGGCAGGCTGGTAATTCCCGCCGCCATGCGGGAGGCCCTCGGAATCAAGCCGGGCGATTCCGTTGAACTGCGACTTCAGGATGATGAAGTACGGATTTCGACCCGTCGCGCCAGGATTCGGCGCGCGCAGGAGCGGGCGCGGCGCCTGGTCCCGCCAGGAACATTGGTTTCGGACGAATTAAGCGCGGAACGGCGAGAAGCGGCTAAGCATGAGTGAGGTTGTCCTCGATGCCTCCGCAATTCTCGCAGTGCTCTTCGAGGAGCGTGGCTCGGAGGTCATCACCGATGACTTGCTGACAGATGCATTGGTCAGCACCGTGAACCTGGCGGAGGTGCAGAGCAAATTGGTGAAGATGGGCGCAGATCCAGAAGACGCTTGGGAGGATGCGCTTTCGCTCGGTGCGGTGCCGGAGCCTTATTCGGAGGACCAGGCGAAGATTGCAGGCACCTTGATTGCAATGACGGAGAAGTCAGGGCTTTCTCTGGGTGATCGCTCTTGCCTCGCGTTGGCGATTGAAAGAAAGGCCGATGTGTACACGACGGAACGCATTTGGAAGAATCTGAAGGTGGGCGTGCCGATTCATGTAATTCGGTGAGATTCGCCGAAGCTCGAATCAGAAATGAGAAGGCCGATCGTGCGAGCGACCGGCCTTCTCATTTGGATTCAAACGCTATCCCTGGATGTCGAATTGCTCCGGGTGCAGCGTGGCATCGCTTTTAACCAAGATGTTCTTGCCGGTCAGCTCTTCGAAGTCTGTCAGCCAGCGGGCGTTGTTTGCCTTGAGGACCTTGACTGTTTCCGGATTGACGCGCAGAAGAATATCCCCACTCTCGAAGTGCTTTCGCATTTTGCGCAGCTCGGTGAATATCTCATTGCAGACCGTCGCGGGGCTTTTGACCATGCCTGTTGCCTGACAAATTGGACAGGGAACGCTGAGGGTGCGCTCGAGCGATTGCTTGACTCGCTTGCGGGTAATGGCGACCAAACCAAAATCGTTAAACTGCAGGACCTTTGTTGGTGCGCGATCGTTCTTCAACGCTTCTTCAAGCGCCGCCATGACTTTGAAGCGATTCTTGCGCTCATCCATATCGATAAAGTCGATGATGATGATGCCGCCAAGATCGCGCAGACGAATCTGGCGCACGATCTCGGGAATCGCGTCGAGGTTTGTCTTAACGATGGTGTCTTCGAGGCGTGCGGTCTTGCCGACGTACTTGCCGGTGTTGATGTCGATGGCGACCAGCGCTTCGGTTTGATTGATGACGATGGAGCCGCCCGACTTGAGCCAGACCTTGGAGCGCAGAGCCTTCGAGATCTCATCTTGAATGCCGAAGTGCTCGAAGAGGGGCGTCTCTTTGGTGTAGAGCTTGACGCGGCGCACTAACGTTGGCGAAAAGCGATTCAAGAAACGCACAATGCGCTCGTAGTCGGCTTCTGAATCGACCCAGATCGATGAGAAGTTTGAGCTGACCTGATCGCGGAGGATTCGCTCGATGAGCGAAAGATCGTGATAAATCAATGCGGGCGATTTCGAGTTGTCGGAGCGCTGCTTGATTTCGTCCCACAGGTGAATGAGGAAGCGCAGATCGGCGCGTAGTTCCTCTTCCGAGGCGCCCTCGGCTGCGGTGCGCACGATGAACCCGCCGGAGGCTTCGCCACGTTCGTGGGTGAGGATGCGTTTCAGGCGTTGGCGTTCTTCGTCCGAGGCGATCTTGCGGCTGACGCCGACGTGGGTCACTGTCGGCATGAACACGAGGAATCGGCCTGGGAGCGCGATGTGACTGGTGATGCGCGCGCCCTTCTTGGCGATCGGTTCCTTTGCAATCTGAACAAGGATTTCCTGGCCGGGCTTGAGGAGATCGGAGATGATCGGCAGATCGGAGGTCTGCGCCGAACGCCGCGAAGGACCGCGCCGATCTCCGGGCTTGTGTCCGCCCTGTTGCGCCCCACGTCCGCGACGGCCGCGGTTTCCACGATCTCGGTTCGGCTGAGCTTGACCTTCGCCGGCGGGTGCGCCGTCGGCGGCGACTGGCTCTTCGTCTTCGTCCTCGGAATCCTCTTCTTCCTCAGCAACGGCCTTGTCATCGAAATTCATTTGAATGCGATGGTCGAGGTGCGCCTCCTGCAGCATTTCTCCCAACTCGCCGGAGCGAATCTGGGTCTGCAGGGTTTCCTCTTCGTACTCATCCAGATCGTGCTCGTCGTGTTTGTGGGCGTGGCGATGGAGAGGAGTTTCGAACTCTTCGCCTTCGATCACTTCCTCCTCCACGAGGCCATTGCCTGGTGCGAAGGTCGACGCGACGGAGACGGACGAGGCCTTCGGTTCAGGAGCGTGCGTCGGTTGTGAAGGTGCGGCGGGCTCTTCGTCCTTCTTGTTCTTCCCGCCAAAACCAAACAGCCGAAATCCGCTCGGAGGTAGAGGATCGACATGGTGCGAAGCACTTGCGTCGGCTTCCGGTTCGTTGCTGTCCGATTCGTGGATCTGAGTGGAATGTTCCGCCTCGTGCTGCGTCGAGGAATCAGGGACGACCATGCCGGACGCGGCACGGGTCGCATCCGGGACGGCTGTATTGGACTCGGGCTTTGCGGCGATCACGCCTTCATCGACGAGAGTTTCTTCGATGAATTCTTCGTCCGCGGAATTTCCTTCCCCTGCCTGTGGAGGACCTTCGTGCGTAACCTCTTCAACTTGCTCTTCGAATACCGTCCTCGATGAATAGGCATTCTCCGCGTCGGCAAATACGCCTTCCGGTTCGCCCTGGACGGCAGGCTCCGCTTCGGGTTGGCGGTTGCGGTGCCGGGAGATCGATTCTCCGGGAAGCAAGCCGCTGCCGTCCCATGCAAGGGGTGCATCGATGAGCGTAGAGGGCTTGGAAGTGAATGCGGTTCGCCCCGGTTCGGCTGCGGGTTTCTTTTCGGACTCGGCAGGGGCGGCGCCGTATTTCGAAAGCGCTTCACCGGGAAGAACGAAAGGCGCTGGCGCGCGATCTGGCGTGCGATCGGGGCGTGGCGAGCTGACAGCGGAAGCGTGAATCTCATGCGATTCCTGGGGTGCGCTTCGCTCTGTAACAGCTGAATCTGTTCCCGTGGACTCTTCGTTTTCCGCTTGAGCGCCGGGAGCACCGGAGCCGGTTCGGCCGCCGCGACGGCGACGACGTCCCCGCCAGCGCTTCGCGCCGGGTTCGCCCGTTTCTTCGTGCGAATCGTCTTTCGGCTCCAAAAAAATGGTTGATTCGGGCGCGGCGAACTCAGCTTCGGTGGGGGCCGGTTCAACTTCAATGCCTGGACGTTGCTCGCGCGCGGGACGGTCTTGACGCTGTCCGCTGCGAGGTCCGCCATGCCGCACTTCGCGTGGTGGTTGGTTTGGGCTGCTGGCGTTGGCCTTTTCCAGTTCGTCGGTTTCTTCCTGGTCTTCAAGCTCCATGAAGTCCGTTACATAAAGGAAGGCGTCGCGTTCGAGGCCTACGTCGACAAATGCCGACTGCATGCCGGGCAGGACGCGCGTGACTCGCCCGTTGTAAATGGAACCAGCCAGCGTATATTCGTTTTCGCGTTCGTAATAGATTTCCGCGAGTTGATCGTCTTCAAGAATCGCAAGCCGCGTTTCATGCGGCGTGCTTGAAATGCAAATTTCCTTGGCCATCGTACCTTTCCGCCCAGCAATGGTTGTCTGCTGGGGCCTGCCGCGAGGCCAGATGGAAACGCACGGAACCGGAGAGGACGGAGATGGGCGGACGAGAATACCTGTATGCCTGTCTGCGGCGATTGGTCCAGTGGGGCGGACTGTCGTGACAGACGAGCCGTGTGAAACGGGGATCCTTTTGCAGAGAGTTTGTGGCCAAGTGTGCCGTACAGAACGGCCGGGCCGTTATCGCACTGGCGTATGCACGGCTGAACCGCGTGACCGGGGCAAGGCTGACTAGCCCATCCGCTCCCTCGCGATCCGTGCAATCGGTGCGCTGCCAGTAGTTCCGGGATCCACGGCAACGAGTTTTCGTCGCCTGGGTGGAACTGCTTTCCCGTCTCTGCGTGCTCATGTGCTCAATCCTGCCGGGCCTGCGGTCCACCGGGACCTGGCCGGCGCAACTATTTCAAAATACAATCCTTGTGAACCAGCTATTCAAGCGTGTCACAAGAGTTCAAGCTGTTCGTTCGTGTCCAAAACTTACTGGCGGAACACTTTAAGCATTCTCAGACGATGAGAACATCTGAGAACAATCTCAGTTTACAAACCGGCGCATGCGCACGTTCATCGCAACGCCCAGCGCGAGGAAGGTAAACAACACCGAAGACCCACCATAACTCATAAGGGGTAAAGGGATTCCGGTGACGGGCATAAACCCTATGACCATACCCACGTTGACCGCGATCTGGAAGGTCAACACAGCCACAACACCCATGATAATAAGGGAGCCGGGCAGGTCGGCGGCTGTCTGAGCGTTTTGAATCAAACGCATCAATATAAAGAAGTATAGCAGCAGCACAAAGATCGCACCGATGAAGCCGTGCTCCTCGCTGAAGGCAGCGAAGATGAAATCTGTATAAGGGATGGGGAGAAAGTAGCCCTGGGTCTGGGTGCCCTTGGCGGCGCCTTTGCCCCATATTCCGCCCGAGCCGACGGCAATCAAGGACTGTCGGATCTGATAGCCGGAGCCCTTCGGATCGGTGTCAGGGTTGATGAAGCTGGTGAGGCGCGCCTTTTGGTAGGATTTGAGGCCTTTCCCGCTGGTCCAGGCACCCGCGCCGAGCGCAAGGACAACGGCGATGAGAATCAGTGCCTGCTTCAGGTTGATTCCACCCAGGAACAGCCCGGCAACCAGGATGGGAGCGTAAATCAGGGTTGTTCCCAGATCCGGCTGGATGAGGACCAGAAGCATGGGAACGCCGACCATTGCGAGGGCCTTAAATATGTCGCGCCAGGTGAGGTTGCGCCCGCCCAGGTTGGCAAAATAGCGTGCGACCATCAGGATCAGCACCAGCTTTACCCATTCCGACGGCTGAAACTGCAACGGCCCGACCTGAATCCAGCGTCTGGCGCCGAGTGCCTTATGCCCCACGAGCTTCACGGCGATCAAAGCCACGAGACAAACTCCGTAGGCCCAGGGAGCCCAGTCGATTAGGCGGTGGTAGTCGATCTTGGCGAGGATGAACATCAGGATCATGCCGACCACGATGAAGACGATCTGCTTGTTGTGAAAGGTGGCGAACTTCGTACGCAGGGTCGCGGAGTAAATCTCGAATACCGAAATGGTGCAAAGCGCCAGAACCATGCCGAGTAAGGCCCAATCGAAGTCGCGAAAGCTGAGGAAGCGGCGCACCTGGCTCATGGCTGGTTGACCCGCCGTGTGGGGAGCGCGAGGCCGAGCTGGGATGCCGTTGCGAGGGGCGACGGCGATTCCGGTTTGAGATCTTTGCCTGGGTTCACAAAAAACCGTCCGGTGTGAAGTCGAGCCGTTTGATCGCCGGGGTTGTTCTTGTCGGGGGTGGTCCAGACGGCGCCAACTTCCACCGGCTTGGCAGGCGTTGCGGCTTTTTGCGGCTGCAGATTGTTCGCTAGGCGGCGTTGCTTCTCCACGTAGGCGGAGATGACTCTGGCGCCGATGCGGGCCGAATACCAGCTCTTGTCGCCATTCTGCCAGAGCACGGCCACCACCAGTTCTGGGTTGCGGCGCGGGGTAATGCCTACGAACCACACGTTAGGACGGGTGACCTTGCCCTTTCCGGTTTTATCGAGGGCTTGGTGGCTCATCAACTGGGCAGTGCCGGTTTTTCCGGCGAAGTCGATGCCTTCCAGGTGCTCTCCTCCGGCGGTGTGGTAAAGGCCAGGCTGAGTAACCTGCGCCATGCCGTCGGTGACGATCTCCCAGTTTTCCGGATCGATGGGAATGTCGACCTTGCCGGAGCCGGGATACGTATCCTCAAGCGCACGGTGAAAATCTTCCGGAAGCTCATCCGGGAAAACCGAGTGCGGGCGGACAAGATGGCCTCCCGAGGCGATGCCGCCGATGATGCGGGCGAGCTGGATCGGCGTGGCTTCCACAGCACCCTGGCCGATCGCGACATCGAGCGTTTCATCGGGATACCACCGGTGGTGATAGGCCTTCATCAGCCACTGCGCGGATGGCATGAGGCCGGCCTGCTCGCCGGGCAAGTCGATGCCGGTCTTCTGTCCGTACCCGAACTCTGTTGCGTATTTCGCAATGCGGTCGATGCCAAGCCGGTCGCCAAGCTGGTAGTAATACGTATCGCAGGAATACGGAATGGCGTTGTAAATGTCCACCGCGCCGTGATGTTCGTCGCAGTGGTGAAAAAAGCCGTAGGGTCCCCATCCGCCGGCGCAGTTCACTTTCAGGGTTTGCGCAATGCCTTCCTGCAATCCGGCCACTGACATCAGGATCTTGAACGTCGATCCTGGTGCCAGCTGTGCCTGGATAGCCTTGTTCATCAAAGGGTGTTCGGGGTCGGTGATGAGCTTGTTCCACTCGGTGCGATCGATTTTGACGGCGAACGCGTTGGGATCGAAGCTAGGGCGCGAGACGAGGGCGAGAATCTCGCCATTGCGCGGATCCATTGCGACGATGGCGCCTTCGCGATCGCCGAGTGCGAGTTCCGCGGCGCGCTGCAGGTCGTTGTCGATGGTGAGCCGCAAATCCGTGCCGGGGATGGAGTGTTGGGTGCCAAGAATCCCGACTTCGCGTCCGTGGCTGTCGACGATTACATCGCGCGATCCGTCCTGGCCGCGGAGCAACTGGTCGTAGGTCTGCTCGATGCCGGCCTTGCCCACCACATCGCCGGGTTCATACGCGGCATAGCGCGGATCGTTCAGCATGTCTTCGCTGACTTCGCCGACATACCCAATCAGGTGCGCCGCGAAGCCGTCATTCGGATAGAGACGCCGCTCCTCGTCGATGGTTTCCAACTCGGGTAGTTCGTTCCGATGCGCCTCGATGAACGCTTCTTCGTCGGGAGTCACTTCCTGCTTGATGGGAATAGGCTGATATCCCGGGGCGGCACGGAAACGCTTGATGGTGGCGCGTAATGTGTCCAGATCGAGGTTCAGGCCGCGGGCAATCGTCGGCAGATCGGCGTCCACATTGTGGTTTTGCTCGCGCACCAGGAAGCAGGAGACCGAAGGGTAGTTGTCGACGATCAGGCGGTTTTCACGGTCGAAGAGCTTACCGCGCGGCGCGAGCATGGGCACCTTGCGGATGCGGTTCTGCTCGGCTAGAAGACGGAAGTTGGCGGCGCCGAGTACCTGCAGGCGCCACAGTCCGGCGGCAAGAGCCAGCATCATCAGCAGAATGCCGTACTGCACCACCGCCAGCTTGATGCCGGAGATCTTTTCGCCGCGTGCTGCTTGGTCAAAATACATGGGTCTGCATTTTCAGGATACAGCGAATTTGGTTCCGGCTGCAGCATTGCCGGAGCAAAGGGTTCGAACTTTGGTGCATCATTGTTTTGGCAGCGAGTCCATGGATCTGTCCTTGTTCAAATTGGCGAATAGCTCAATCCCGGAGTTGGAACCGGTCGAGGAAAGGGAAAGCCAGCAGAGCGATCGCTGAGTTGCCAAGCGCTTTATAGAGTTCGGCGAACCAGTCTGGTTCGAGCGCCAAGCCGAGCAGAAACCGGTTCACGAAGATGTAGAGAGCGCTCGAGAGCAAGGAGAGGAGGAAGATGAGTCCCACGCGAATAATTTTATTTTCGACATCGATGCGAATTCCTACCGATGCCGCCATGAAGCCGCAAATTGTCTTGGCAATTCCGTTGATGCCGATGGCGTGATGAGTGAGCGCATCTTCAAACAGACCCACGGCGCAGCCCATGATGGTGCCCTGCACGGGGCTGCGGCGGCCGAGCGCAAAATAGACCGTGACCACCAGCGGAAGGTCGAACCATGCGTACTTTCCTACGAGGCGCGGCAGCCACGCTTGCAGCACCAGGGCCACGAGCGGTATGAGTCCATAGATCAGGACGGGGTATCGGTGAATTTCAAGATCGCGGCGGGAATCCGCGGTTAGCACGGACATGGCTAGGGGTTCCTCTGCGGGGTAGCGTCTTTGTTGGGTTTGGCGGGCGCCTTCCCGGGAGGGTTCCCTGGCTTGCTTTCCGGCTTGCTCACTGACTTGCTCGGTGGAGTCGGCGGATTCTTGGCAGCATTTTCGTCCGGTGCAGTCTTGCTGGTGGCGTCGCCGCCGGTCACGCTCTGGCCCGTACTCATATCCGAACCAGGTGTGAACCGATCCGGATGCAGGGGCATTGGCGGATGGGTTACCGGATTCGGGTTGGAGGTGTCGTTCAATGGCTGCTGGTCCGGCGGCAGGCTGGGATCGATCAGGCCGGGTAGTCTTTCGGCCATAACCTCCGACGCCTTCTTTTGCGCCTTCTCTTCCGCCACTTCCGCACCCTTGAGCGCTTCGCTTGTCGCCATGTCCTGCGTCTGCTCAGGCGGGAAGCGCGGTTCGACCGAAGTGATTACGAGAACTTCGTCGAGACGGTCGAGGTGCGCCGCTGGTTTGACAACGACTCGGATGAATCCATCCTGATCCGGGTCCCGCACCACTTTTTCGACTACGCCTACGGGCAGGCCGCGTGGGAAAATCTCGTCGCCCCCGGCGGTCAGGACTCTTTCCCCGGGCTGGATGCGGCTATCGACCATGAGTCCCACGATTTGCGGCTGCCCCAGCGCGTTGCCACGCAGAATGCCTCGAATGCGCGTCGTCTCAAGAATCACGCCGGCGCCGCTGCTCTGGTCGTTGATGACGAGCACCTGCGCGGAACGCGGATAGACTTCACGCACTTTGCCTACAATGCCATCCGCGGTGATCACTGCCATATCGCGTTCGAGCTTCGAATCCGCACCCTTATCGATGTAGAAGAGTCGAGACTGGTCGCTGCCGCTGGTGCCGATAATTTGCGCGGCCTGGGTCTTATAAATGTACTTCTCTTGAAAACTTAACAAAGCCTGCAGACGCTGTCCCTGGCGCGCGTCTTCAAGAAGGGCTGCCTGCTCGAGTCGAAGCCGGTCGAGGTCCTTCTGCAGATCCTTGTTTTCGTCGCGGACGTGGCGCAGGTCGAAGTAATTCTGCCAGAGCCAGGAGGCGCTCATTCCTGATGAATGAAAGAGCCGCTCGGGCGGCGAAACGATGGCATTGGTCCAAAGCCGGATGAGACGCACGCCTTTGCTGTCGTGCGGATCAAGGCTCATGTGTCCCGAGTCGCCGCGATGCACCTGCATGGCAAGGCCGACGATCTGCAGCATCAGCATCACCAGCAGCACCATGAGGTTTCGGTAGCGTTCGAACAGTGTTTCCATGGGGTCAGTGGACAGTGAACAGTGGGCAGTGAACAGTGCTGCAGCGAAACAGGGAGACAGAGAAACAGAGAAGCCCGGAAACGGTGAAGCAGCGCATGATTGCGGGTTTTCGAACCTGCATAATCAGGATGTCGCGGAAACCAGATCGGTCACTCATCGTTGAAGTGGGCTGCCGCTTCTGTTCAGTGTTCACTGGCCGCTGTTCACTGTTTCAATCGATTTTGATTTTGCGCAGCAGGCGAAAATCCGACAGCATTTTGCCGGTACCGAGCACTACGGACGCCAGGGGATCGTCGGCCACGGAGACGGGCAGGCCCGTTTCTTCGCGGATGCGCTTGTCGAGGTTCTTAATCAGTGCGCCGCCGCCTGTGAGGACGATGCCGCGATCGGAAATATCTGCGGAAAGCTCGGGCGGTGTGCGCTCCAGGGCTACGCGAATGGCATTCATGATCACGGCAATGCATTCGCCCAAAGATTCGCGGATTTCGCTGTCGTCGATGGAGATTGTTTTGGGGACGCCTTCAATCAGGTTGCGGCCCTTGATCTCCATCGTGAGGGGCTTGTCCAGCGGGTAAGCCGAGCCTATTTCAATCTTGATCTGTTCCGCGGTGCGTTCGCCGATCAGCAGGTTGTACTTGCGTTTGAGGTAGTTGGTGATGGCCTCGTCCATCTGGTTGCCGGCCATTCTCACAGAGCGGGAGTACACAATGCCCGATAATGAAATCACTGCAATATCTGTTGTCCCGCCGCCGATGTCGACCACCATGTTGCCCGAAGGCTCAGTAATGGGAAGACCTGCGCCGATGGCCGCGACCATAGCCTGTTCGACGAGATAGACCTCGCTGGCCTTGGCGCGATAGGCCGAGTCCTCGACCGCCCGCTTTTCCACCTGCGTGATCTCAGAGGGCACGCCGATGACAATGCGCGGATGCACCAACATTTTGCGGTTGTGCGCCTTCTGGATGAAGTAGTTCAGCATCTTCTCGGTGACTTTGAAGTCGGCGATGACGCCGTCCTTCATGGGCTTGATGGCTACGATGTTTCCGGGCGTGCGGCCCAGCATGTCCTTAGCCTCTTTGCCGACCGCTTCTACTTCGCCGGTGTTCTTATTGATCGCCACAATGGAGGGCTCGTTGACCACGATGCCCTTGCCGGCTGCAAAAACCAGCGTGTTGGCAGTGCCGAGATCGATGGCCAAATCGCTCGAAAACATGCTGAATAGCGAGCGTAAGCCATGCGTCCGCGAATTGCGGGATGGAAAACCGTTCAAAGACATTGGGAAATGGATCTACCTCAAGCAGTATTGTACGGCTATTGGGCAGTAGCCGTATGAAAAGCGCACCGTTGGTAACTGGTACCTGAGTTCTTATGGAACGATGCCCTGCACGAGGCGGCGGACAGTGCGCAGAAGTCAGCGAACAGTGTCTTCGCCGGCTGGGCCGAATCCGCATGCGAATGACTTGTCCAACTGCGCGAAGCTGACCTGGCCCGCATCCGGCGGCTTCGTCCCGGCGCACCCAAGATGCTATAACCTCACTGTCCACTACGAACTCAGAATTGAGAACCGACCATGACTTATCCCACATATCACAACTTGATCGGCGGCGAGTGGGTGCCCGCCGCAAGCGGCAAGACGCTCCTGAACCTGAACCCGGCCGACCATGCGGATGTCGTGGGCGCTTTCCCCTCGTCGCATGCCGAAGATGTGGCCAACGCGGTGGGGGCGGCGAAGAAGGCTTTCGCCAGCTGGCGGCTCGTTCCGGCGCCCAAGCGAGCGGAGATCCTGGTCCGTGCCGGATCGATCCTCCAGGAAAGAAAAGAGCAATATGCCCGCGACATGACCCGCGAAATGGGCAAAGTGCTGGCCGAGACTCGAGGCGATGTGCAGGAAGCCATCGACGAGGCCTTCTATGTGGCTGGCGAGGGCAGGAGATTGTTCGGGGTAACGACGCCTTCGGAGCTGCAGAACAAGTTCGCGATGAGTGTGCGCATGCCTGTGGGGGTGGTGGGCATGATTACGCCGTGGAATTTTCCGATGGCGATTCCGAGCTGGAAGCTGTTTCCAGCGCTGGTCTCGGGCAACACCTGCGTCATTAAGCCGGCCGAGGATACACCGCTCTCGACCTACAACCTGGTCCAGACTCTCATCGATGCTGGGCTGCCTCCCGGCGTTGTTAATATTGTTGCCGGTCTGGGACCCGACGCGGGTGCGCCGCTCGTTGAACATCTAGACGTGCGCGCCATCAGTTTCACTGGTTCGAGCGAGATCGGATCGCTTGTGGGGCAGCGCGCGGCGGCAACCTTCAAGCCAGTTTCGCTCGAGATGGGCGGGAAGAACGCGCAGATCGTGTTGAACGATGCCAATCTCGACCTGGCGCTGAACGGGGCTTTATGGGGTGCCTTTGGAACAACCGGCCAGCGTTGCACGGCGACCAGCCGCATTCTGTTGCAAAAGGGCATTGCGACGGAGTTCACCAAGGAGTTTGTCGCGCGCGCCAAAGCTCTCAAAGTGGGAAACGGTCTTGACGAGTCCGTTGAAGTGGGCCCGCAGGTGAATGAGGCGCAGATCGCCACGTCGACGAAGTACGTTGAGATCGCTATCAAACAAGGTGCGAATTTGCTCACTGGCGGGCATGCTCTGACGGGCGGAGCTTACGCGAACGGCACGTTCTTCGGGCCGACTGTGTTTGGCGGAGTGACGCCGAAGATGCGGATTGCGCGGGAAGAAGTGTTTGGGCCGGTGGTGAGCCTGATCGAATTCGAGACCTTTGAGCAGGCCATCGAGATTGCGAACTCGATCGAGTATGGACTTTCGACCGCGCTCTACACGAAGGATGTGAACCGCGCCTTCATGGCGATTCGCGATCTCGATGCTGGCATCACGTATATCAATGCACCGACCATTGGCGCGGAGGTTCATCTTCCATTTGGCGGAGTCAAGCAGACCGGGAACGGGCATCGGGAAGGGCTGGGGGCGATCGACTTTTTCACTACGTGGAAGTCGGTGTATGTGGATTATTCCGACAGGCTGCAGAGGGCTCAGATTGACAACGCGGAGTAGCAGTGCGATCGGAGATAGGACGGGAACCGGTGAGATTTAATCGCTCAACCGTCCGAAGATAACGTTCGAGCCGCTTGCGGTCCTTAGTGCGCAATTGGCGTGCTGGTCGCACTTGAAATGGATCAGCGAAGAATCCGTCGCCCAATCCGCCACGGTCGCCTGATCGCCTTTTCTGTCGATCACGAAGCTTCTGCCGGGGCCTGCGACAAGGAGTCCTCTCGTGGGCTCGTAGGAAGTGATTCTGTCATCGCCTTCGATGTAGAACGTCGAGAGTGGCTTCTTCACAACGAGCCTGCGTCTTGCCGACGCGCGGGCTTCTAGAGCGGTCTGCTGAGAATCAACGTTCTTCTGCCTGTGCCCAAGGGACTGGTCCTGTTCGGCCAGGGTCGGAAAATTCGTCGATAGATCCCAATAGTCGAAGCGTTGGTATTGGTCCGGCGAGCAGGGAAGCTCGCCTTGGGCCCAAAGAGCCTCCACTTTTCCGTCCGATCCAAGGATGTTTGTGAAGACGTCGGCGCCGTTTGTCTGCACTTCGTTCTTCGCCTCGTATGGCAGAACAATTTCCTTGCCGCAGAGCGCGAAGCCTGACGAATCAAGCAAACGAATGTTGATCGCGATTGGTTTGGAAGGATGGGCGGTAACGGACGCGAACCTATCTGCGTCTCGCGGATCGATTGGTTCGATCTTCAGCATATATTGCGTTTTGCCCTGCCACCTGGTCACGAGGTGGCCGCGCAATCCGGATGCATTCGCGATGCCTGATCCCAGGTCGTCCGTATCGGAAGCGGCCTTTGCCGATTTCAGGCCTTTCTGGCTGAGCACTAGAACTGCGCCAGCGGCCAGCACGACGAGTCCGAGCAGCACTATTAGGAATCCAGACGACTTCTTGGCTTGACGTACCTCTGATTCGGCGCCAGGCGTCTGTTCGTGGAGATTTGCGGGCGCGTGGAATAACTCCTGCTTGGTTCCCTCGAATGACGTGCTGTTCGACTTTTGCCCTTCAGGTTCGCTCATCGCGCGGCGCCCTTCCAAGTTCTGCCAGACCCTGCTAGTAGGAGAAGCCGCCGCTTTTCGGTGCTTAGCAGCCGGTGACAACATCCTCGCCATTCGACCGTGCAATCCCGATTGCGCAAGACGCATGACCTGAAAGGCTTGGCGTCCCGCCGCCATTTACTTGTCTATCAGGTTTCCCGAAATGTGGCGCTTGCAGCACGGCGCACGAATGTATGAATAAGGCTACCCCCCTGCAGGATCGCCGACAAGTTATTCAGGTAACGTGTCCTCCGGCTTGCGATCTTTCGGCGGGGTCGCCCCTGCGGCTGGAATTTCTGCCTTGGCCGGAGCGGCTGCAGGCTCGGTCGGCAACGCGGGATGATCGTAGGCATACAGCTCATTGAACAGGTACTTATAGGTTGCGTGGGATTGCCCGCGGAACTGCGGCTTGAAGCCGAAGAGCACGATATGGCCTTTGCCATAGGCGACTTCCATCGCGGCTGCCTTGCCCTCGATTGCTTCAGGATGCAACAGCAAGCCGCTTTCGAGCGGATTCGTTTCTTTCGGATAGCGGGCGAGCACAGCGCCGTGGAAGCCGGGAAGCGGCTGGAAGGCAGGGCCGTTCTGAAACATCACCACGGGTGCGGCGGAGACGCCGAAGTTTATCGGCAGATCGGCGTGTTCGGTTTCCAGGCGCAGGAGTGCTCCTGAGCAAAAGAACTTGTCGCTCTTCGCGCCTTCGATCACGTTCTGGACCGGCAAGGACATGAGAGGAATCAGGCTTCCGGCGGTCTTGTTCAGGGCAATCAGCGTTCCGCCGTCACGCGTGAATTCGCGCAGGTTCTCCAACCCATCGTCGCCGATCCCGCCTGCATATTGACCGGGGACGACGCCGATGCCAAATCCATCGGTCAGTTGCTTGGCTGACAGATCCGGCAAGACGATCACGTCATAGCGGCTGCGTAGATCGGCTGCGCGCATGTCGCCGTTGTAAATGCTCTTTGGGTCGAAGCCATAGTTCTCGAGAATCCAACGCGTCCACCCTTCATCGATCGAGGGCGCCCAAGGCCGGTAGAGTCCGACGCGCGCCTTTTTGAGCGGCAAAATGTGTGCCGGAGCGGCGACGGCGGTTGCGGAGATTGCGTACTTCTTGGTCAGGTCCGCAATCGATGCGCGGCTGATTCCGCCAATCAGAAAAGCGCCAGTTTCGGTGCCGTCCGCCGTCTTCACGGGATCTTGCGCAAGTGATACGGAAGCGCCGGCCTGCAATGCCGCATTCACCAGCTGGAAAGAGGCGTTTGCCTTGTGGCTGATCGCGAAGACTGCGGCCGCGCCGTCCACCGTCGCTTCGGGTACTTCTGCTTTGTCGATCTTTGCCATCAGCGCGCGCTCGTCCGGGCCAAGCGGATCGCTGACCGCATCGACGTTGACGCCCATCTGCAACGGCAAGGTCCATCCGGTTACGTCGTAGGGCAGATCGACGGCTTTCGAGGTTCCGTTCTCGAGCGCATCCGGGTAGCGTTGCCGCTCGAACAATTCCTTCGCCAGCGCGGAGAAGGGCTGATCCATCGGAATGACCCACGAACCGGACGGATAGCCCACGCCGTTCGCCTTGAAGCCGGGCCTGGTCGCATACACATCGAGGCCGTTGTCGATCATCTTCTGCGCCAGCAGTGCGGCCTCTGGCGTGTCGCTCTGCCTGTCGCTGATCACGTAGGCGAAAGGTGGTTCCTTGCTGAAGTGCCGGATATTATCGCGCGCGGCCTGATAGCGGTTGTAGAGAAGTGTCTCGCGATTCTTCGCAGCGATGTCGAGCACTGACATGGAGCCACCGACCATGTAATCGACCGCATCCTTGAGATGCCACCAGCCGCCTTCCCACGGTGTTGAATACATGCTCAGCGCGCGCAGGTCCTGGTAGTTCTTGGGGAAGTCGCGGACAGTGTAGAAGTGCGGCGTGGCGTACTCATAGAGAGCTGTCTCGGTGAAGAACGAAATCTCGTTGCGGAAGACGTGCGCCCAGTCAGTGAAACCCGCATACCAGTTGTCGAAGCGCGATTCGGAAATGGCGCCAGGCATGTTATGCGCATTGAGGTAGGCCGTCATGTTCGCGCCGATGAGGTTGAGCCAGCTGCGCACCAGCGGACTGATGTTGCTCGAAATTGGATCGGAGAATGGAGGAATCCAGATGCGCGCCGGGAACGGAGCGGTCTGGTGCTGGCAGTAGAAGATCTCCGGGCTGTACTCAAGCTGGGTCCTCACTACGACCTGCTCTTCTTTCATGTTCATCATGTAGCCGTCGCGGTTGTTGTCGTGGCCGACGTAGTCCTGATAGAGCCACGGCATCGGGGACACTTCATATTTGGTTCCAAGATTCTGCCGGTACCAATGCACCACCATGTCCTGCCCGTCGGGATTGAGCGTGGGCCAGAGGACGAGAATGACCTGATCGAGAATGGCGTCCACCTGCGGGTCGTTTTGCGCCGACAGGAGCTTGTAGGCCAGCACCATGGTGTGCTGCGGGCCGGCGACTTCGTCCGCATGCAGGCCGCCGTCAATGTGCACGATGACCTTGGATGTGCGGGCGAGCTCCTTCGCCTGGTCGTCATTCAGGTCCGTGGCGTGTGCGAGGCGTCCGGCGACTTGTTTGTAGTCGTCGAGCTTGGCCAGATTCTGCGGCGACGAGATGACGGCGATTTCAATGTCCTTGCCGCGAGTGCTCTTGCCGACGGTGAACATCTTCATGCGATCCGGCGCTGCTGCAGCCAGAGCATGGAAGTAGCGAATCGTGTCTTCGTAATCCGCCAGATAAAAATCGTCACCGGGATTGTGGCCGAGCACGGAGATCGGCGTGGGGACCTCTGCGCGCAGGCTGGGATGCAGAAAAGAAAGCGAACAAAAGACGACCAAAACGAGACGGAACGGTAGGCTCAGCTTGAACGAAGGCATCGAATCTCCTAAGGCAGTCGAAAAATCAGATCAAGACGGAGGGGGATGGATTGCGAGGCGAACCCTGCATGAGAGTGCGCTGGCATGAACTGTCTTGCGTGTTTTCAAGAGTAACGCAATGGATATGTTGTGCAAAACGCTTTCGTTGGCAATGCGAGTTCGATTCGTTTAGGAAGGAGAAATTAGTCGAGCCGCGACTCGGGAGGTTTGCCTCCTACGTAACCTCGGCGGCTCAGATGAATGGAAAGAGCGAGCAACCCGGATCCCAAAATGGGCCAAAATCCAAACGCAAAACCGCGATCCCCTGCATCACGAAAGTCGTCGGGCATATTGTTCGCGGGATCAGCTGGGTCGTAGTACACGATTAGGGTCTGACCAATGTGCAGATCGTGATTCGCAGAGCCTGTCCATCCGCTGAATGTGTGTCCATTTACCGTGAACGAATATCCATACCGGTCATGGTTTGATGGTTCGTGTGTCTTTACCATTCCCCAAGTGATTTGCTGGCGCTTGGCCACTTCCCAGTCGCTCCGCGCCGAATAGAACAAGGAAGTCGATACGCCAAGCAACGGTATGGCCACTAGCATGTTCCACCAGGACGGTGGTGTCTTTCGCGGACGCACCTCTTCGAGAAACCGTGCCATTTCGCGGAGCATCATTTCGCCCCGGCCATGACATCCCGCAGCGCAAAGCTCGTCTCCAACCGCGTGACCCCCGGCAGTCGGGACAATTCATTCTGGTGCAGGCGGCCATAATCGTCGATGCCCGCCACGCGCGCCACCAGCATGTAGTCGTACTGGCCCGCCATCAGATGGCAGCTTACGATCTCGCGGCATCGCCGGACAGCAGCTTCGAAAGCGCCCAGGACCGAAGCGGATTGCCGCTCCAGTGTCACGCGGATATAAACCGTCATCCGTTTGCCGAACAGCCGATCGTCCACGAGCGCTCGATAGCCGCGAATCGCCCCTTCGTTTTCCAACGCGAGAATACGGCGGGATGCGGCGGAGGCCGACAATCCCACCGCTTCGCCCACTTCGTAATTCGTCGCACGGCCGTGGCGCTCGAGGTAGCGGAGGATCGAAGCATCCATCTCGTCGAGCGGCGTCGTCTCAGATGTAGTTGATTCTTGCGCTATCGCGGGATTTCTATCACGTTTCGTGCTCATTCCACGGTTGTATCACGAAGTTTGCACACATTGGAAGCGCGTTGCGCCGTACTATCACTGCTATTGGGAGCCCAATGATTGAGCGCGCCGGAAGCAGCCCTCCCCGACGAAACATCTCCGGGGCGCAAGCTTCCGATCAGACTCTCCCCGCTGGCGCATCTAATTTGAGGAGCGTCTAACTTATATAGAGGAGCAACTGGAATGATCATCGGCGTTCCCAAAGAGATCAAGGACAACGAAGCACGCGTAGGCGTCACTCCTGCCGGCGTGAAATCGCTGACTGAGGCCGGTCATAAGGTGCTCGTCGAAATGCAGGCTGGCGCGCAATCGGGCTTCGAAGACGCCGAGTATCAGAATGCCGGCGGCGAAATCGTCGGCGAACCGGGCTACGTCTGGGACAAATCGGAGATGGTGGTCAAGGTCAAGGAGCCCATCGAAAAGGAGTACGTCTTTTTTCGCGAGGGGCTGGTGTTGTTCACTTACCTGCACCTTGCGCCCGTGCCGGTGCTGACCGAGAAACTTCTCGAGTCCAAAGTGATCGGGATTGCCTATGAGACTGTGCGGGATCGGCAGGGCACGCTACCGCTGCTCACTCCGATGAGCGAAGTCGCGGGACGCATGAGCGTGCAGGTTGGTGCGACTTATCTTGAAAAGGAACGCGGGGGACGCGGCATTCTGCTGGGAGGGGTCCCCGGTGTTCCCCCGGCGCATGTTACCATTATTGGCGGCGGCATTGTGGGCACGAACGCGGCGCGCATTGCGCTGGGTTTTGGCGCTAAGGTCACCTTGGTCGACGTGAATCTGAATCGGCTTCGCGAACTCGACGACATCTTTGGCGGACGTCTTTATACGCTGGCCTCAAACAGCTACAACATTGCGCAGGCCACACGCGAAGCAGACCTCGTGATCGGCGGTGTGTTGATTCCCGGCGCAACGGCTCCCAGGCTCGTGACACGCGCCATGGTCTCGCAGATGAAGAAGGGCGCTGTGATTGTCGATGTGGCCATCGACCAGGGCGGCTGTGTCGAGACGGCGCGGCCCACATCACATTCCAATCCGAGTTACGTTGTCGACGGCGTGGTGCACTACTGCGTCACCAATATGCCGGGCGCCGTGCCACATACCTCTACGCTTGCACTCACCAACTCCACCTTTCCTTACCTGATGCGCCTGGCGAATCTCGGTGCGCGCGAGGCCCTGAAACAGGATGCGGGACTGGCGGAAGGGTTGAACACATGGCTTGGTGTGCTTACGTATCGAGGTGTCGCGGAAAGCCAGCGCAAGCCCTGGACCGCAGCTGCCAGCGTGATCGCCTAAGCAGTTTCCGAACTGTTCCACCGTGAATCCAGTAATTTGCTTGACAGATATATCTAATAGACATATATCTATGTGCACTATGACAAAGCGCACCAGTTCGAGCATGGAAGTGTTGCTTGGACTGCTCACAATCGCACCGATGTCCGGCTATGACCTGGGTCAGCTGGTCCGGGAATCGATCCATCACTTCTGGAACGAGAGTTATGGACAGATCTATCCCAATCTGAAGCAATTGGCCGCCGGAGGTTTTATCGCCGGCAAGATCGAAAAGCAGAAAGGCAAACCTGATCGTCAGATCTACTCCATTACGAAGAAAGGCCGCGAGCGCCTAATGCGGTGGCTGGAAGTGGAACCGCAGCCTGAAATCCCCCGCAACGAGCTGCTGCTGAAGATCTTCTTCGGAGCGCAGGCTGGCCCTGAAACCCTGCTCCGCTACGTGGAACGGATGTTAGAGAACGAGCGCGCCGCGCTTCAACGGTTCAGCTTCATTGAGCGCGAAATAGCCAAAAATACGCAATACCCCGATGCTCCTTATTGGCAGATCGCTCTGCGTTTTGGACAGATTGAAGTCGAGTCGCACGTGCGCTGGGCCGAAGAAACATTGGCCTCATTGCATAAGCTCGGCGGAACGAATCAGAATCCCTCGGCAACTCGAAAGGAGAGGCCCCATGCAGCTAAATGAGAGAACCGCAACAGGAATACCCAGTGCGCGCAAGGAACCTGCGCAGATCGCTTCGTGGGGCTGGCTCATTGGCTTCCTCCTGATCGGCGCAGGCATGGTGGCCATGGGTTTTCTCGCTCAGCACGCGCCTGCGGGGAGTCAGAACACAGCAACGGCAGGCCAGCTCGCGAGTCACAGCCAGGCCGTTCCCATCTACTTAGGCGCAATTCTTATGGACTGGGCGTTGCTTTATTACTGCTGGGCAGGAGTGCATCGCTTCGGCGGCAGCCTATGGACACTCTGCGGCGGGCGTTGGATCTCATGGAAAGATGTCGCTGTGGACATGGCGATCGCCGCGCCGTTCTGGGTTCTCTGGGAGGGCGTGGCCTATGGGGTGTGGAGGCTGCTGGCTGCGACAATGGGATCAAGCTCCGCTAAAACCGTGGACAGCCTGTTGCCACACAGCCTGCTTGAGGTCACGCTATGGATTGCGACGTCCGTTACCGCCGGGGTGTGCGAGGAGATGGCATTTCGCGGATTCCTGCAACGCCAACTCCACGTGCTGAGCGGAAACATTGCCGTAGCAGTGGTTGGCCAAGGGCTGGTGTTTGGCCTGTTTCACAGCTATCAGGGCTGGAGGAACGTCGTTGTCATCAGCGTGCTCGGCATGGTCTACGGCACTCTCGCTGCATGGCGCCGCAACTTGCGCGTGAATATTGTGACCCACGCTTTCACTGACGTCTGGGAGGGATGGCTGAAGTCCATCGTTTGGCACCCAATCTGGCTTTAGTCGCTGCCTGAAACTGCCAGCATTTCAAGCTCCGCACTATAATCGCGGCATGCCTTTCCCGGGCAAAGCGCGACGGCGGTCTGTGGTCCTTTTGGGCGCAGGCGTTCTTCTGTTCCTCGCGTTGTTGGGCGGGCTCCAGGCCTTCAATTTTCCCAACGTTCGCTTTCTGAATCCTGAGACCGCCGGCGAGACGCTGGCGTTCACCGGATTGACGGTCGTCGTCTTCCTGCTGCTGATGGTGCTTCTGATGCTCCTGCTCAGGAACATCCTGAAACTCTACGCCGACCAAAACAGCAGCGCGTTGGGCGCACGGCTTCGCACGCGGATGGTCCTGGGCGCTGTGCTTATCGCGTTGGCTCCCGCGGTTTTCATGTTCCTGTTCAGCTTTCAGCTGATGAACCGATCCATCGATCGTTGGTTCTCTCCGAACACTTCGGAATTGCATGAGGATTCGACGCGCGTGGTGCTGGAACTGACGCAATATGTCACCAGCAATGCGCGCAGCGAAGCAGAATCGATCGCCGCTACGGGCGCGGCGGACGGCGATTTGGCGACTCTGCAAAATGTGATGGGATCGCGGCGCATTACGCTGCAAGGTGGCTTTGCGCTGGTCTATGACAAAAATCGGCGCGTGATTGCCGGCTATCAAGCGCCCCCGGAGTCCAGTGCGGCGAGCCTCATTCCATGGCTTCCCGAGAGGACCGATGAGGGGGTCAGTGAGACCGCCATCCAGCTGCATGGGCCGTTGTCGGCAAACCTGCTCAGTTCCGCGCAGCGCAATGACCAACCTGTCATTCGCGTCAGGGGCGAGGACTATGCGCTTGGCATGTCTGTCACCAGCTCCGGCAAGATTGTCGTTGCGGCACTGCCGATGCCACAAGGGCTGAGCCAAACCACGTCACGCATCCGCGCTGGGGCAGATGAGTATTGGCGGCTGTTTCGCTCGCGCAAGCAGGTCCGCAACACTTTCATCCTGATGCTGCTGCTCATCACGGTCGTGGTCTTCTTTTCCAGTGTGTGGCTTGCGCTCTTTCTTTCGAAGCAAATCACGCGGCCCGTTGAGGCGCTGGCCGACGCAATGGACAAAATTGCTACTGGCAAATACGACCATCGCGTAGCGCTCGTGACCACAGGGGAGATGGCAGAGCTCGTTCAATCATTCAATCACATGGCCGCCGATCTCGAGACCAGCCGGCAGCTAGCTGAGAGATCATCCGCACAGGTGATCGCGGCCAATCTGGCGATTGAAGAGCGCCGCCGCGAGCTCGAAACGATCGTGGAAACGATACCCGGCGGGGTGGTGACTCTCGATGGCACCGGTCTTGTTCTTCAGGCGAATCGCGCCTTTGCTGCGCTGATCGGCCGGCCAGAGGGCCCGGATCTGCGCGGGAAGAAACTTGATACGCTGCTGCCGCCGGAGAGTGTCGAAGATCTTGCGGCCGTGATTCGCCGTGGTCAGCGCATGGGAGCGGCTTCAACCGAAATTGAATTTCATGTTCGTAGCCGCACTTTGCATCTTGCGGTGACCAGCGCACGACTTGAGCTGGGGCGCGAAAAGACCGGCACTGTGCTTGTGATTGAAGACATGACGGAGTTGCTGCGTGCTCAGCGCCAGCTCGCGTGGAAGGAGGTTGCACAGCGCGTCGCGCACGAGATCAAGAATCCGCTAACCCCTATTGCGTTGTCGGCGGAGAGGATTGGCCGGCATCTCGACCGCAGCCAGCCGGATTCTCCCAGCGTGATTCGCAAGTGCAGCGAAGTGATTCTGAGTTGCGTCAGCACCATGCGCACCCTGGTCGATCAATTCTCCGCGCTCGCGCAGTTTCCCACTCCGCAGCCTCGCGCCTGCGACATGAACCGAGTGGCGGAAGAAGCGTTGGCCTTGTTTTCCGGTCGCCTTGACGGCATCACGGTGCGCCGTGAATTCGAGCCAGAGCTGCCGTTGGTGCTTGCCGATCCTGAGGCCATTCGGCGTGCACTTGCCAACCTCATTGACAATGCGGCCGAGGCGATGCAGGGCAGTCTTCTGCGCGTACTCGCGATCGGCAGCGCGCTCAGCGAGGATGGTACGGCGGTTGAGGTCTCAGTCTCCGATACGGGGCACGGACTCACCGATGAGATTCGCGAGCGCCTGTTCCTGCCCTTCTATTCCACCAAGCATCGAGGCACTGGGCTCGGTCTTTCGATCGCGGCCAAGATTGTGCAGGAACACGGCGGGTCCATTCGTGCCGAGAGCAACAGCCCCAAGGGAGCGCGCTTTCTTGTGCGCCTGCCTTTGATGGAGACCGCGGCGACGCCCGCGATTGAGACGCTGGTAGCTGAACCTGTGACGAAAGCGCGTTCATGAACCACGTTCTGGTTGTCGACGACGAGACTGAAATCCGCACGTCGCTCGAGGAGATTTTGCGTGAGGAGGGATACGGCGTCGCCACGGCGGCCACGGCGGCTGAAGCGCTCATGCTCGTTCAGGACGCGCCGTATGAGGTGGTTCTGCTCGACATCTGGCTTCCCGACCGCGACGGTCTGGAGGTGCTGGCCGAGATTCACGCACTTGATCCGCAGGCTCGGCCGGAGGTGGTGATTATTTCCGGTCACGGCACGATCGAATCCGCGGTGAAGGCCACCAAGCTCGGCGCTTTCGATTTTCTTGAGAAGCCGCTTTCGCTCGATCGCACACTCATCGTGCTCAAGAACGCCGTTGAAGCCCGCCGCCTGCGCAACGAGAATATCGAGTTCCGCCGGCAATTTGGCGTTGGCTCGGTGTTGACGGGCGAAAGCGTTCCACTCAAGGCGCTCCGTCAGCAGATTCGTCTCATGGCGCCGTCGAATGGACGCGTCCTGATCTACGGCGAGTCGGGCACAGGCAAGGAGTTGATCGCGCGCGCTATTCATGCGGAGAGCCTGCGCCGCGATCGCGTTTTTGTGGAGTTGAACTGCGCGGCCATTCCCGAAGATCACATCGAGGCTGAACTTTTTGGCTATCGGCATGGAGCGCAGACCGGGGGACCAACCGAGCAGCGAGGCACACTCGAGCGCGCCGACGGTGGGTCTTTGTTTCTCGACGAGGTCGGCGATATGAGCCTCAAGACGCAGGCAAAAGTGCTCAGCGCCCTTGACGACCAGCTCTTTACACCGGTTGGTGGTGCGCAGCCTTTGAGAGTAGACGTTCGCGTGATCGCGGCAACTAATAAGGATCTGGAGGAAGAAATCGCCAGAGGCAATTTTCGCGAAGACCTATTCTACCGTCTGAACGTCGTCCCGTTTTTTGTTCCGCCGCTGCGTGAGCGCAAGCAGGACATTCCGCTGCTGGCGCGCGAATTTCTGGGCGAATTCGGCCGCCAATATGGCCGCCCGCGCATGGAGATCAGCGAGGAGGCGCTCGAATCGCTTGCCAAGTATCATTGGCCGGGCAACGTGCGCGAGCTGAAGAACGTCATCGAGCGGGTTCTGATCCTCAATCCGCGCACAACGCGCATCGAGCGCAAACATCTGCCCCCGCTCACGCACAAATCCGGTTCGCAGTCGACTGAAGAATTCTCCACTTTGCAGCAGGCGCGCGACGCTTATGAGCGCGAATACATCCTGAAAAAGATTGAAGAAGCGCGCAACAATATCAGTCGCGCCGCGGAGATGCTTGGCCTTGAGCGCAGCCACCTTTACCGCAAGATGAAGGCGCTCGGCATTGGTGTAAGGGAGTGATCTTCTTCGTCCGCTTTTTCCCTTCAGGCTACAACCGCCGCTAAGCACAGTCCTGGAAGATATCGTTCAGCTCCTGGAAGCCACCGAAATCAATGTCCGGGATCGAACACATTGTTGCGGAATTGGCCAGGGTGCGTGCGCGCGAAAAAACTGCCGCTTGAACTAACCTAAGGCTGACGAAGGCTTTAGATTGGCCGAAGATGGCGGCAAAGTTGGTCTCGAAATTGCTTGCTATTCAACCACTAGCATTGTGTTTGGAGGCCAGGCCATGGCGTATTTTGAGCGGATTCGCGATGTAATCGCAGAGCCTTTCAGCCCCGAAATCATCCGGCAACGATCGGCTGCGGGTTGGCAAATGGTGTCCATCGAGTGGCGGCGCGAACTGCCCGACACGGAAGCACCGCCGGACCGTGGATTCAACGAGGACATTCCCTACGGGCTGCGCATCTCCGACGATTGCAAGCGGCTCGAAGTCGATGCCCACGAGAATCAGGTGCTTTTGCTCATGATGGACCTGCTTGCCCAGGACTTCTCGTATTCCAGCATCGTAAGCGACCTGAATGAGAAGGGTTTTCGGACCCGCGAAGGCAAGCCGTGGAGCCGCGTGGCCGTCTTCAACATGATGCCGCGCCTGATTGAGGTGGGGCCGCGCATCTTCTCGAGTGTGGAGTGGGAGAAGCGGCGTGTGAAGATCGCCCGACGCGAGGCGCCGTAGCGCTGCATCACGCTATTTCTGAATCGGCCCCATCGACCCGGGGTTGTCGCCCAGCTGTGGATCGACGCGGAAATCCCAGACCGACTGGTTGATGTCCGATGGGGACAAGATCTCCACCAACGCGTATTCGCCGATGGTGAGGGGCTTGTCGGGCGTGAGTTTGAGCCAGCGTTTGCCTGTCATCATCTCGGATTTGGCCGGAATGACATCTTCACTCTGTGTCACCGTTCCGCTTGAGCTGATGTGGATGCCGCCGACAATGCGCACGGCCCTGCGCTCATCCACGCGCACAATGGCAAAACCTGAAGACGCCGAATGAGCACCGTGCTTGCGATTGGCGGCATCTTTGTTGCCCCCCGTCTGAACCGTGAAAGCATGCGTCGTCATAGGCGGCGGATCGCCTCCCGGATCGAGCGAGAGGTAAACCGCCGGGTCATTCACATGCAGGTGCACTTTGGCATGTGCGCCGTCCAGCTCAATGCTTGCCTTTTGCCCGGCCAGCGGATTCAGCGTGCTGAGGCCATGCTTGTTTTTCTGATTCATGCTTAGTTCGGAGGGCACCAACTCAACCAGCTCCGGCGTCCCCTGATAGGTATCGAGGACAAACACGCCATCCTGGTCGGGGAGTTCCAACCCCTTGGCTACTTCCGGCATGCGTGCCTTTTGATCGTCGCGCAGGGCTGCCTCTTCCTTGTCGAGTTCTTCGGCTTCCTTCATCGATGGCGCATCTTCGGGCGGCGCAGCAGTGTGGTCGCGCTCCCATTTCCGCGTGGCTTCCCAATCCACCAGGTCGGCGGGCATCTCTTCCCATTCGCCACGATCCTGGGATAGGTACCGCACCCTGTCTCCGACGATCTGGTAATCGCGGACCATCTGGAAGCTACCGTCCTTCAGGATCAAGCGGTGATTCGAACCCGTTCCCGGCACACCAGGCTGTAAAGGAATCGGCTTATGCTCCTGCGCCGGCGCACACGTTGGTAACAGCAGGAACGCCGCCAGTCCCAGCCCAAGCAGGGGCCGTAAATAAAGAAGATGTGCCATGGCACCATAGTTTAGACGAAACTCGAGGACAGGGGTTTTGCGGGAAAGAATGCACAGTCGTACCGATTCCACAGTTACATACCCATCCAAAGTGCATCTAATTCCGTGTATCCTTAGGGTAAGGGTTCAACAACTCTGAAAAGCAATTGATCACAGGATTCCAGACACGCTCTCAAGGTAAAGGACGCAGAAAGCCCCGTGCTTTTGCGGCCGTTGCTCTTGTCTGCCTGGTTTTGCTGGCGCTGTTGGCTGTCGCGCAGGTTGCGCATAGCCACCAGGAAAGCAGTGACGCGGATCATTGTCCTCTGTGCATCGTGATGCACTCGGCCGCGCCTGTCGTGGCCGCCGTAGCTCTCGTATCGTTGGTTCAGGTAGCGTTGACCGCTCCCGTGCTTGAGGTCAGACGAGTCGCTCGTCACTGGCATCCGCAGCTTTTCACGCGTCCGCCTCCCGTAGGCTGCTAGGCATCTTTCCGCTTTCATCTCCTATCTTTTTGGACCAACGCCCACGCTCCATGAGCGAGGAATCAGCGTATCTCCAATAGACAAGGCCAGACGCGATAAAGACTCGACGGAAAGATGTCTCGATTGCATCGATGATGCCGCGGCAAGTACGCCGTGGTTCCCTATTTGCAATTCAGCCATCCCATTGGAGGCACACTATGCCGGGTATACGCGGCACTTTCCTTGGCACACTTTCATCATTCGCCCTCATTTTTGTGGCCCTCGGCGCTTCGGCGCAAAGCGGCAACGCCGGTGCGGTGCGTGGGACCGTCACTGACCCTAGCGGCGCGGTAATCCCCGGCGCTACTGTGCACCTGACCAACTCCATTAGCGGGCTCGACCGCACCGTCACCACCGACGCTACGGGCCAGTTCGAGCTGTCCAATATCCCGTTCAATCCCTATCAAATCTCTGTCTCGGCAGCGGGCTTCAGTTCGATCACCCAGAGTGTCGGGATTCGATCTTCCATTGGGACCACCTTGAAGCTGGTTCTGCCAATCGCCGGTGCCAGCTCGACAGTCACGGTGGAAGCCACGGGCGATCTGGTGGAAGACGATCCGACCTTTCATACAGATGTGGACCGCGATGCCTTCATCAAGGTTCCGATGGAGAGCCAGTCGTCCTCGCTCAGTTCGCTCGTCACGGCAACCACTCCAGGTGTCTCCGCCGACTCCAATGGCCTCTTCCACGGGCTGGGCGATCATGCGTCCAACTCGTTTTCGGTCGATGGGCAGTCGATCACCGACCAGCAGAGCAAGGTGTTTTCCAATCAGCTTCCCTCCAATTCCATCCAGTCCATTGAGGTCATTTCCGGCGCACCTCCGGCCGAATACGGCGACAAAACGAGTCTGGTCATTGTTGCGACGACCCGTTCGGGCCAGGGCGTAACGAAGCCAACTGGCAGCGTCACCAGTTCCTACGGATCGTTTGGATCAGGCACCGCCGGATTCGATTTGTCCTACGGCGGCAAGAACTGGGGCAATTTTCTCGAGGCCGATGGCCTGAACTCAGGCCGCTTTCTCGATCCGCCGGAGTTCGCCGTCTTTCACGACAAGGGTAACGAAGAGAACTTTTTCGATCGCGTGGACTACACGTTCACATCAGCCGACTCCCTTCACCTGGATATGAACTACAGCCGCTCGTGGTTCCAGACACCCAACTCGTTTGAGAACCTCAACGTGTCGAACGTGGTGACCGGAGGCGCGACAGATGCGCCCGTATTTGGCAATCTCGGCGATACCGATCAGCATTCCAAGATCGGCACGTTCAACGTCTCGCCAACCTATACGCATGTGATTGGCAATAGCGCGGTCCTGAACCTGGGCGCCTTTGTCCGCAAGGATCTTTACCTCTACTTTCCAAGCGAAGATCATTTGGCAGACCTCGGTCCTGCTAACTTGCAAACATCTTCGATCTATCAGAATCGCACGCTCATGAATGCGGCGATTCATTCCGATCTGACTTATTCGCGCGGGATTCAGACCATCAAGGCGGGCGTGCAATACGGACAGACATTTGTGCGTGAAAACGATAGTCTCGGCATTGTCGATCCAACGTACAGCTTTAGCGCGCCCTGCGTCGACGCGAGCGGGGATCCGGTGGCAGGCTACGCCAATCCGTCATCCTGCGCTGGCGGCGGACTAAGTCCGAATCCGAGTTATCTCTCGACCCTTGCGCCTTATGACTTCACGCGCGGCGGAAGTTACTACACCTACTTCGGTCATGCCGATGTGAAGGAACTCGCGTTGTTCGTCGAGGACCAGATCAAGGCGGGGAACTGGAACCTTAACCTCGGCATACGCGGCGACATGTATAACGGGCTCACCGTGGCGCGGCAGGCGGAGCCACGTCTCGGCGTCGCCTATAACGTGAAGCCGACCGCCACCGTGCTTGGCATCTCCTACGCGCGTACGCTCGAGACACCGTTCAATGAGAACCTGGTGCTCTCAAGCGAGGGATGCCAGAATGCCGTGCTTTCGCCGTTGCTCAATTGCAGCTCCGGCGTTTCGAACACAATGGCTCCGGGATTTCGCAACGAGTTTCACGCGAGCATTCAGCAGGCAATCGCGAAAAAGGTTGTGATCAGCGGTGAGTACATCTGGAAGTACACCCACAATGCGTTCGACTTCAGCGTGCTCGGCAACACACCGATCACATTCCCCATCGACTGGCACAATTCGAAGATTCCCGGCTATGCGTTGCATGCGGATGTGCCGCAGCTCCACAACTTCAGCGCTTATGTCGTCATGTCTTCGGTGGCTGCGCGCTTCTTCCCGCCTCAGGTCGCCGGCGCAGGCGCTACGGTGGGCCAGACCGGACTGCCGTTCCGTATCGATCACGACGAAAAATTCAACCAGACGACGCATCTGCAGTACACGCTGCCGGGACACAAGGGAGTCGGCGGTCTCTGGGGAGGCTTCAACTGGCGCTACGATTCGGGCCAGGTCGCGGGGTCGGTCCCTTGCTACAATCCGTTGTCGAACGATCCGAACAGCGCCTGTGCGGCCACATCAACAATGCTCAACGGCCAACCTGCCGTCGATCTGAGTAGCCTGACCGCGGACGAAGAGTCTCAGGCCGGGCTGATTTGCGACGGAGTGAAGGCGACTCCGAGCGGCCCGCTGCCTTCCGTTTGCCCAGCATCCGAATATAGCTCGAGCCTGGTAAGTATTCCGGAACCGGGAACCGGCGACAACGATCACAACCCGCCGCGCATACAATCGCGCAATCTTTTTGACGCATCGCTGGGTAAGGAGAACGTCTTTCACGCGGACCATTACAAGGTGGACTTCGATCTGACGGCGATCAATGTGACCAACAAGGATTCGCTCTATAACTTCCTGTCGACGTTCAGCGGGACGCACTATGTGACGCCGCGGGCGCTGACGGCGAAGGTGACGTTCAACTTTTGAGACAGTGAGACAGAGAAGCAGATAAACAGGGAATAGGGACCTGCCTTTCGGGGAAGGTTTCTGCGTCTTGAGGGATTCCCTGGCTGACCGTGTTGAGTTCACCGTAGACGACTGTCACCTGCCGGCATGATTCCGGGGGATCCTGTGTCTTACCCAGGAGCCCACAGGCGCAATTCTTTTGTCATTCGCGAGGCCGGGGTATACTGACGGCGTCGATGAGGATCCAGCTGTCTCCCTCCATTCGGGCCCAATTGAAATCAAGCGTATCGGAGGAAAAGTATGTTCAGAAGAGTTCTGTTCGCCTTGGTTGTTGCAGTTTGCCTTGGTTTGACGTGCAACGGAGTCATGGCACAAGAAGTGGTTCATGCTCTCACCGGAACAGTGAGTTCGATCGATCCCGTGGACAAGTCAATCACTGTTTTTCTTGATGGCGGTTCCGAGGGCGTCTTCAAAGACATGACGAACGCAAAAACATCCTTATCTTTTGACAAGAAGCTTCATTCCGATGCTACCGCTGCGGACGCCTTCACGACGAAGGGAGCGTATGCGATCATCTACTACTTTGGAGGAACGGGTACGCGAACAGTTGTCGCGGTGCGGAGCCTGGGGACCGGTCCGTTTATGGCCGCGCAGGGTACCGTGGCGAAATACGAGAGTCATGCCATTTCGGTCGAAGACAAATCTGGAACGGTCCAAACCTTCAAGATCAATGCTGACACTGTCGCGGAGAGCTACGCTGGGGCAGTGGGAGGCATGAAGTTTCAGGTCCAGAAGGACGATCATGTGCGCGTCGTCGGCACGTCGCAAAATGGAAGTCTGGTCGCGCTTTTTGTGAGTGAAAAGTAACCCAGGGACCGGTCCTGCCTATTTGCGCCTGAATGCGGAATTTTTGGGGCTGAGGTGCTGCCGCACACCGTGTCGAACGAATTAATCTTCCCTCAAAGCGACCGATGGCTCAACAGTCATTGCGCGCCGCGCGGGCAAATAGCAGGAGCCGAGGGCGGCGAGCGCCAGAACAGTTCCCACAAACAGGTAGGTCGCAGGGTCCCATACGTTGACAACGACGAAGCTTCCGACGGACTGCGCGACGGCCAAAGCGATGGCCAAGCCAACCCCCAGGCCAGCCGCGACGATTCCGATTGATTGGCGGTAGATCATTTTGAACACGGTGCCTCGGCTGGCCCCAAGAGCCATGCGCAAGCCGATCTCATGCATGCGGCGGCTTACCGCGTAAGAGACCACGCCGTAAAGGCCAATCACGGCCAACGTCAATCCAAGGCCACCCATAATTGCGGCGATCGACGCTCCAATCTGAAAAAGGAGGAGTCCATTGAGCGTATAGATTCCCTGGCGCATGGTTTGTACCTGAAATACGGGAAGCTGCGGGGCGAGCGAATGAATGGTCTTCTCCGCGATGGACGCGAAAGCAATGGGATCCCTCTCCGTTCTTATCTGGATAACCATCAGGCTGTTTCCCGCAACAGCCTGAGCGTAAGGGAGGAAGAAGAACGGCCGCGTCTTGCCCCCGCCGAAGAGCTGAAACTCGACATCGCGAACGATTCCAACCACCTCGAGTTTGCGATCTTTCTGGCCTGCGGTGTGAAAGGTATGGCCGACTGGATCTTGGTTGGGCCAGTACTTTTTGGCGGTGCTCTCGCTGATTACTGCCACATTGCGGCCATGGGCGTCGTCGGCGTCGGTGAATCCTCTGCCGCGCACAAGATCGATCCCCATCACGCTGAAGTATTCCGGCGAAACCACGGTGTATCCTGCGCCGAATCCGGCGGAATCGGTTGCAGCCGGAGCGCCGTCGACGACGATCGAATCGCCGCCATTGCCCAAATAGCCCATCGGCGTGGAGCTGGCATGGCTCACCGCCTGCACTCCGGCGATTTGATGCAGATGTGCCACAATACTGTCGGCCAAGTCGTGCGTCTGCACATCGTTCATCCCAATCTCGTTGGCATCGATCGCCAGGTTCAGCACATGATCCGGCTTGAATCCAAAATCCATCGTCTGCATGGCGGAAAGACTGCGCACGAACAGCCCTGTCACAACCAGCAGAACAAGAGAGCCGGCTATCTGAAGAGCAACTAAACCATCGCGCAGCCAATGACGTCCGATAGTAACGCCGCGGCTGCCTTGGTGCAGGACAGCATTGACATTCGACTTTGCACTGCGCAAGGCGGGCACGACGCCTACAACAATTCCGGCCACCAAAGCGAGGCCAAAGGAATAAAGGAAGATCCGCCAATCGAATCCGAACGCCAGATTCACGGGAAGATCGGTGTGCGGGTCAATGTGACTGAGCGCGGTGCTGGCGCACACGCCTAACATCACTCCCGTCACTCCGCCCATCAGGGCCAGCGTGACGCTTTCCGTCACCATTTGACGAAGGAGGCGGGTGCGCTTGGCTCCGAGCGCCGAGCGAATGGCCATCTCTCGCTCGCGTACCGTAGCACGCACCAGAACCAGATTGGCGACATTGACGCAGGCCAGCAAAAGAACCATGCCGGCGAGGGATAGAAAAAGCGCCGCCATGATCGACATGGTGTTGGGATCTCCCGTAGCGATACGGAGGCTTGGCTCGGGGAGGGCGGCAAGATCGACTTGCTTTTCAGTATCCGGGTGCTGGCGCATCATGCTCTGGGCGGGAGACCCCAGTTCGGCGCTTGCCTGCTTGAAGCTGACACCGGGGCGGAGACGCCCATAGACGAGAAAGCCCCGGTTCTGCCAGTTATTCAACTGGTCCGCTGGAGTGCCCTCCCTTGTCAACTCCGAAAGCGGCATGTACGCCCCGACTTTGACAAAGCTCTGCACACCGTTGAAGCCTTTCGGCGCCACGCCGACGATCGTGAAGGGGTGTCCGTTGATCGTTGCTGCCCGTCCTACGACGTTTGGATCGCCGTTGAATTTCTCCATCCAGAAGCCATAATCGAGAACGACCACGGCGTCCTGGCCTAGCACCTCGCCTTCGCTGGGCAACAACAGCCTTCCCGCGGCTGGTTTCAGTCCCAGGGCATCGAAGAAGTTGCCGCTGACATAGGAAGTCAGAATGCGTTGAGGCTGTTGTCCCTGAGTTGCAAACCCATCCAGGCCTAGAGTGTGCGCAAAAACATCGCTGAAGGAGCCATGGCTCTGGGAGCGAATCTGCCTGAACTCCGGCCAGGAGAAGAACGGCAGCAAAGGTCCATGGCTTTGGCGCTGGCCCAGCGATGCAAGCTGTTGGGGATTTGCTACCGGAAGGGGCTTAATCAGCAGCGAATTTACAAGGCTGAAAATGGCGGTGTTCGCGCCGATTCCGAGGGCCAGTGTGAGAACGGCGGTGATGGCAAAGCTGGGCGCCCTGCCCAGTTGACGAAAGGCAAAACGAAGATCCTGAAGCAAGGTCCCCACGGAAACCTCCGCGCACAGTGATGGTGTGAACGTGTACGGAGCACGTGCACTGCCAAGTCGCTGAAATGTAAATCGCTGATTCAGCGGGCACGGAGCGATGGCCGGGAGGCGCGGAACGGAGAAGCCTGTGCGGAATTGGAATTAGTTGTCCGAAAGCGAACAACGTTCGGAGCGCGCGCTGGCCTGTCTTCGATCTGCTCATACCTGAATCGTCAGCGGCAATCGGATTCTTCTCGAGAACTTCACCTGTTTCGACGTTAGGTCGACTTCGCTATGAAACGGAGATCAGCGCTTCAGATTTATGCGGTGTTCCTACTTTTCGCTGTCCAGAACCTTCATCTGGTGCTCGTCGTAGCGGGTGCCTGCTACTTCTTCGGGACGAATCGCGGCTTCGAGGTCGGCGATTTCAGTGGGCGACAGCTTGACTTCGAGGGCGGCGAGGCTCTCGGCGAGCTGGGCGCGGGTGCGGGATCCCATGAGAGGAACGATGGAGTCGCCCTTGGCTAGAACCCATGCGATGGCTAACTGAGATGGAGTAATGCCCCAAGTTTCGGCGATCTGTTTGAGCCGCGCGACGAGCTGCTGATTGCGGACAAGGTTGTCGGCGGCGAAGCGGGGAAAGCGGTTGCGCATGTCGCCGGAGCCCGCGATGGAAGAGCCGGAGAGCAATCCGCGCGAGAGGACGCCGTAGGCTGTGGCGGCGATGCCGAGCTCGCGGAGCAGGGGAAAGATTTTGGCTTCGGGGCTGCGGCTGATGAGGGAGTATTCGATCTGCAGGTCGACGATGGGGTGGACGGCGGCGGCGCGGCGGATGGTTTCTGGTCCGAGTTCGCTCAGGCCGATGTGGCGCACGTAGCCGGCCTTGATCATGTCGGCGATTGCGCCGACCGTGTCTTCGATGGGAACGTTGGGGTCGAGGCGCGCGGGGCGGTAGATGTCGATGTGGTCGACGCCGAGGCGCTTGAGGGTGTAGGCGAGGGCGGTTTTGACGGCCACGGGGCGCGCGTCGAAGCCGAGAAAGGCGCCATCGGGGCTGCGCTGCGCTCCAAACTTGACCGAGATGAGGACCTGGTCGCGGATGAAACGGAGAGCACGGCCGACGAGCATCTCATTGTGGCCCATGTCGTAGAAGTCGCCGGTGTCGATCAAGTTGATGCCAGCGTCGACGGCGGCGTGGATGGTGGCGATGCTTTCGCTTTCGTCGGCAGCGCCGTACACGCCGCTCATGCCCATACAGCCGAGGGCGATGGGGAAGATACTGAGCGCTTCTCCCCGTGAGGCATAGTAAGCCTGCGTATGGGATGCGGCAAGCGGGCGACTGGACGGTTTTTGTGAGGGACGAAGCGAGCGCATCTTCAGGTGGATTGAGTTCTGCTCATCTGCTGGGCATTTCAGCCGATGAGCGAATTAAGCAGGCGCCTAACTTCTCACGGGCCGATGTGCATGGGCCGTCCGGTCGAGCGCCCTCGATTCGAAACTGGGAGACTTCCGATGGCGGCTGTAACGCATGTGATCAACAAAGAGACACTGGTTCCCGAGAGCGTGTTTATCTACTCCAGGACTGACCCCAAGGGCCGCATTACAGAGGCCAATCAGGCATTTGCCGATCTCAGTGGCTACGCTGTGGAAGAAATGCTTGGCAAGCGACACAATATGGTTCGCCATCCGGACATGCCCAAAGAAGCTTTCGCGGATATGTGGAACTCCTTGAAGGCAGGCCGCCCGTGGCAGGGAGTGGTCAAGAACCGCCGCAAGGACGGCGGCTTCTATTGGGTCTTCGCTACAATCTCGCCGGTTCGCGGAGAGGGAGGCCGCATCATTGGCTTCCAGTCTCTGCGGCGGAGGCCCTCGCGTGCACAGGTTGAGGCTGCCGCCGGCGCTTACCGCCGGATTCAACAGGGCGACCGCACACTCTACGTCGAAGAGGGCCGTGTCCTTCGCAACCACTCTGCGTTGGTGCGCCAACTCATCCGCCGGGATCTGCGCTTTGCGTTGGGCGCGATTCTTGGTCTCATGTCAGCGGTAGCCGGATTGACCCTTGAGTATGGCGGCGCCCGATTCTTTCTTGCGCATGCTGTGTGCAGCGCTGCTTTTGTATGCGGCGGTCTGGGTTCGCTCCTTGTTCTGCTTAGCACCCTTCCCCATTTGCTGCGTGACCTGGACCAGATCGACGCATACCTGGAGCAGGTGCTCTCCACGGGCGACTTTACGACGCCTTTCAACCTGGATCAACGCGGCCGCTCGGCAAAGATAGCCCGCAAGGTTGGATTGCTTTGCGGATGGGTTTAGTCGACCATCCAATGCATTCAGGATGCCGTTGTTCCCGTCGAGGAGGGAACGGAACAGATTCGGGTAGCCATCCAGGGGATCGATCAAGCAACCGCCGACCAGAATATGGCCACATCCTCTGTTGCTGCGGCAACCACGGAACTCGACCTGACGATTCGCGAGGTCGCGCAGCATCTTCAGTCCACCGAGTCCGCAGTTCAGGAAACCGGGCGCCGGGCTGCCGAGGGTGCTGAAGTCTCTCAACACGCCACAGAACGCATTGAGGAGCTGGCCGCGGTCGTCAAGGCGGCCTCGACGGAGGTCGAAGCTCTTGGCGCCAGCTCCTCTGAGGTGGGAGCCATCGCCGGCGTCAATCGCGAGATCGCCGACCAGACGAATCTCCTGGCCCTGAATGCGTCGATTGAGGCTGCACGAGCTGGTGAAGCAGGCCGCGGGTTTGCGGTGGTTGCCAACGAAGTGCGCTCGCTGGCTGACCGCACGATGAAGGCTACGGCTCAAATCGATGCCCTTATCAGCGCCATCAAGGGAGACAGCGACCGCGCCACAGCCGGGATGCGCGCCGGGGCCTCGCAGGTGAGCAACGGCGTTGCGCTTGTGCAGGGAGCGCAGAGCGCGCTCACGGGGATCAACACCCTGATGACTGAGGCTGTCCGCCGCGTATCGGAGATCGCGACATCTTCTTCACAGCAAACCGAGGCGATGAGCGAAATCAGCGCGAATATTACGCGTGTTGCAGCCATGACCGAACAGAATGTTGGGGTCGTGCAGCATACTACGCAACTAATCGGAGAACTCACACCGATGGTCGATCGTGTGAAACAGGCTGTGGAGCAATATCACGTGTAATGCCTGATTGCCTTGACATTTACTTCTTACCACTCATCGTGGTCGGTGGGAGCTAGTGCAACTCCGCGGAACACTTCACGCGCATCGGTGCTTCGAATCGTTCTGAAATGGCCCAAATGTTCGTCTCCCGTGGGAAAGGCCCAGGTGCCGTTGATCAGGCGGTATTTCTGCAGGCCGGCGGTCTGGGATGGTCGTTTTCTCCAAACTCTACTGCACAGTGACCGTGACGGTTGCTGTAGCGGTGATGGACGCGTTGGATGCATCTGTTCCGGTCACGGTGAATACGTAGTTTCCGGCTGTTGTGCCCGCAGAGCCTGTCGAACCAGATGTGCTGCTTCCCCCGCCGCAGCCAATTGTGGCGACCACCACCGAGAAGACCGAAAGCAGCGCCAGCATCGAAATCCAACGCCGGCGCCGCGAGGAAATGCCGCAGGTGAGCATCAGAGTAAGCACCGCGCCTCCGCCTCCGATTCTCCACAAATTCCCGCCCGATGTTCTGCGCAGAGAGGCTGTCGATGACCCGGTTGTGTGCACCGCGAGCACGAGTGTTCCCTGATTGCCTGTAGGGTTGGTAGCAACGGACACACTGTCTGGTGTCAGCTCGCATGTGGGCAGGGTTTGGGCACCCATGGGAGAACTGGTGAGAGCGCAGGTCACGTTCATGGTGCCCTGGTAGTTTCCCTGCTGGGAAAAGGTGACCGTCTCGGACACACTCCCTCCAGGGGAGATCGGAGATGGACTCGGTATCGAGATCAATGCTGGAGGCATCGTGACGGTAACGGTCGCCGTAGCCGCGGCATACACCGGGTCCCCTGAATAGGTCGCTGTCAGAGTATTGGCGCCGATACCAAAGCTTCCCGCCGGAATGGCGTACGTGGCTGCGCCGGCGGACAGCGGTTGCACGGAAGCGTACCCAAGATCGGCGAGGTTCACCCAGCCCGTGGGAGCCGGGCCTCCCGCCGCGCCGCTCACTGTGATTGAGACCGCCAGCGTCTGCCCGGCCACGATGGTGGTTGAAGCCGGCTTCACCGTCAAAGTCGGAACGCTCGTGCCCGCCGCGGTCACGGTCTCGACGAGGGCGGGAGACACAGCCGCGACATAGTTCGCGTCTCCCAAATACGATGCAGAGAACGAGTTCGTCCCCAGAGCAACGGCATTTGCTAAAACGCTGGCGGCGCCCGCGCTGCTGAGCTGAACCGTACCCAACACGCCGCTACCATCGTAGAAAGTGACCGATCCGGTTGGCACCAGCCCGCCGCCAGTGACCGTCGCAGTCAGCGGCGTGCCGTCAATGATCGAAGCGGCTGGCGCCATCAACGTCACTGTCGGCGTCCCTTGCGTCGCCTGGAGGGAGATTGCCGGTGAGGTGCTGGCTGCGTAGTTGGAGTCACCCGAATAGCTTGCCACTACCTGTTGCGAGCCCGAGCCGGGAGTCAGACTGACACCGCTGAATGTCACATTCGTAAGCATCGCTGAAACATACGGACCCAATTCCGACACAAGGTCGGTGATTCCGTCCCCGTTGAGATCTCCCACGGCAAAAACCGGTCCATAGGATGTGGTGCCGAATCCCGAGAATGTACCATCGCCGTTTCCCAACGCGATCGCCGTGGTGCCTCCTCCTTGAGATGTTTGATCTGCAATTGGGACATTAATGATGAGGTCCGTGATTCCGTCGCCATTGAAGTCTCCGCAAGCGAGATAGATTGGGGCGTAGACCTCTGTAGCGCCGAGCCCCCCGACCCCGGTCCCGGAAGTTGAAGGGAAGTTCCCATGTCCATCGCCGAGAAGGATCTCTACGGAACCGTTCCCATTGACTACCGCCAGATCCAGATTCCCGTCCCCGTTGAAATCGGACGCAACGATCAACCCTGCCGTGGGGAACTGTGTATTCGCGATCAACGGGATGGGTGTTGTCGCCGTGAAAGAGCCGTCTCCATTGGCCAGGAACACTTGCACTGTGTCCGTAGTGCCGGCGCTGGTGACGGCTAAATCAGCAATGCCATCGCCATTGAAATCACCCGCAACCATAGCGACCGCATTCGGACCCGCCGAGGGCGGCGCCAGGGGAGAAGCCGTAAACGTTCCGTCTCCATTCCCGAGATACACCTGGACAAGCCCCTGAGACGCGTTGAGAAACGCCAGATCAGGGATGCCGTCCCCATTGAAATCACCCACCGCGACATTTTCGGTCTCAATCCCGTTTCCCGCCTGCGTTTGAGCACCCACGATCTGTCCCTGCCTGAAGGTTCCGTCCCCGTTGCCCAGCAGTATCTGGCCAGACACAACAAGGTCAAGAATGCCGTCGCTGTTAAAATCGGCGGCCACCTGGGGTTGGTCATATGACTGCGGAATGGTGCCGGCAGCTGCCTTGAAGTGGCCCATCCCATCGCCCAGCAGCACCAACCCGGCGCTGCTTGAGGTATTGGAGTTATACACAGTTCCCGCGACGTCCAGATACCCATCGCCATTGAAATCTCCTGTGACGGCGAACCCTAACAATTGGGCGGGGTATCCTAAGAAGCTTGAAAAGTATCCCGTCGAAAGAAGACTAGGCCCTCCCCCTCCGCTTACCGTCTCGGTGGCGATCACCGCGTTATTGGTGCTGGCGTTGAGGAGTGACATTGTTCCGGTCGGGGGCGTCGGACCGCTACCGGTGACGGCTGCCGAGAGCGACCAGTTGCCCTCTGAGCCGCTTGAACTGAGCGATGTCGCCGACGGACCCGATCCGGTGACGGTCAAGGGAGACGTCGCCGAGGTGCTGGTTGCCATGGTCTTAGTTCCGGCGAAGACTGCCTTGTAGCCGTGGCTGCCGGGCGGGGGAAGGAGCTTCAACACCGCGGTTCCGGCGGAAGTCAGTTGGGCGGTGTCGAGTAAATGGATGCCGGTGCAGTAGGTCACCGAGGCGTCGCAGAAGTTTACCTGGCCGACGGTCACTTTCGCGGAGTTGGAGGTTACGGCGGCGGTGAGCGTTACCACGCTACCCGATGTGACCGTAGTGACAGCGTTCCCGCCAGAGGCGAGGGTGAGAGTCGTGATGCTGGCTGCCGGTGCGCCATAGGCAAATGAGATGGATGCACTGAAGAGAACTAACAGGTCAAGACAAGAAAGAGTAAGACGGCGCAAATGGCGGTTCATGTATGGCCCCCTCCTGAAGACGGCCATTCATCTTAAGCAATAGTGCTTATTTATCGGCGCAAGTATACGCGCTTGACCAGGGTTTCACAGGTTTGGTCTGCAAAGCGATGAAGGGTCCTTGTCTGCGGTTGAATTAAGGTGTTGAAAAAACGAGACTTGCTTGGAGTGCGTACCGGGTTTTGCAGGGGCCTCGGAGATTTTTTGCTTTCTCCCGAACTGCAACTCTGCCATACTTGATCGTGCCCATCCGGTACGTCCAATTTCAAAACCAAAGAGTGAGGTCGCAGCGATGACGGCGAAATACGTCTTTGTGACGGGCGGAGTTGTGTCCAGTTTAGGCAAGGGTCTTGCAGCGGCTTCGATCGGGTGTTTGCTTGAGAGCCGCGGGTTGCGCGTGAACCTGATGAAGTTCGATCCTTACTTGAATGTCGATCCGGGAACGATGTCACCGTTTCAGCATGGCGAGGTGTTTGTGACGGACGATGGGGCGGAGACGGATTTGGATCTCGGGCACTACGAGCGCTTTACGCATGCGCCGCTTTCGCGCGATAACAACCTGACGACCGGGCGTATCTATGAACAGATTATTTTGAAGGAACGGCGCGGGGATTACCTGGGCAAGACGGTGCAGGTGATTCCGCACGTGACCAACGAGATCAAGAACGCGATGCGCAAGGTTTCGGCGAACGGCGCAGATGTGACGATTGTGGAGATCGGCGGCACGGTGGGCGATATTGAGTCGCTGCCGTTTCTGGAGGCGATCCGCCAGATGCGGCAGGAATTGGGGCGCGAGAATACCGTATTTGTGCACCTCACGCTGGTGCCGTGGATCGCGGCGGCGCAGGAGTTGAAGACCAAGCCGACGCAGCACTCGGTGAAGGAGTTGCTTTCGATCGGCATTCAGGCTGACATCCTGCTGTGCCGCAGCGACCGGACCATCAGCCGCGAGATGAAACAAAAGATCGCGGCGTTTTGCAACGTGGAGGAGCGGGCTGTCATTGGTGCAAAGACGGTTTCGACTATTTATGAGGTACCGCTGGGATTCGCACAGGAGGGAGTGGATTCGCTCATCCTGAAGTATCTGCACAAAGAGGCGCCCGAAGGCGATCTTAGTAAGTGGAAGGACCTGGTGGAGCGTTGCCACAATCCGAAGGACGAGGTATCTATCGCCATCGTCGGCAAGTATGTGGAGTATGAGGATAGTTACAAGTCACTGAAGGAAGCGCTGACGCACGGAGCTTTGCTGAAGAGCCTGAAGCTGAACGTGACCTGGATTGAGGCAGAGGGATTGGAGTCGAAGTCGCCCGACGATCTAAGTTACGAGTCGCAGTTAGAAGGGTTCGATGGCATCCTTGTGCCCGGCGGCTTTGGCAAGCGCGGCATTGAAGGCATGCTGAATGCGATTCGTTACGCGCGCGAGAAGCAGGTGCCGTACTTTGGGATTTGCCTTGGCATGCAGACGGCGTGTATCGAATTTGCACGCAACGTATGCGGGCTGAAGGACGCGAATTCAAGCGAGTTCGACCCTGCGAGCCAGCACCGCATCATTTACAAGCTCCGCGAGCTGCTGGGCGTCGAGGAGATGGGCGGCACGATGCGGCTGGGCGCGTGGACCTGTGTTCTGCAGGAGGGCTCCATGGCGTACCGGGCGTATGGCACGACCGAAATCAGCGAGCGGCACCGTCACCGTTACGAATTCAATCGCGAGTATGAGGCGCTGCTCACCGGCGGCGGCCTGCAGATTACGGGCACCACACCTGATGCAACGTATGTGGAGATTGTCGAGATTCCTGGGCACCCGTATTTTCTTGGTTGCCAGTTTCATCCGGAGTTCAAGTCGAAACCGCTCGAGCCGCATCCGTTGTTCCGGGAGTTTATTGCGGCGAGTTATAAGAACCGCGTTGGGCGCGGACAATCGAAGGCGCGCGAAGAAGTTGTTCGGTTGTGAACGTCGTTGACTTGGCTCCCGAACAGCGTTCTCGATGATCGAAAGAGCCGTTCTCCAAACAACCCTTGACAGTCCAGGCGCACCTCATTCGAAGTTCCGTTGAAGGCCGATTGAGTTCGGCATTCTGTCCGCCTTTTCTGGCGAAGGCGCTGGTTCGGCTGAGTCTTTTCCGATTGCAATCATGGTAGTAACCATCTGTGGCCAATCGGGTATTGACAATTGAATTTAGGCGGGCCTATTGTGACTTGGTTTTATAGAGAGAAAGGGAGTTCCTTACGATGTCTCAGTTTGAATTACAACCTGCAGAGTCTGAATTACAGCAATTTGCGGAGCAGTGCTGGCAGAAGGCCGGCGAGCGGGAACACCAGCTTGAAACAGAGGCTTATGAGGCTGGCGCTGCGATTCGCGCCGGAGAATATTCGCTGGCGAACCTGGAAGCGATTGTTCGCTGGAAATCGGAACGTGTTGTCCATTACCTGATTGGAAACAGCGAAGCGAAGATCAGGAGAGTGCTGGCGGTTGCGGCGTCGCCCGACAGCTCGACGCGCAAGGCGGTTGAGGCGTTGATGGAATTGCGTGGAGTGGATCTGGCGATTGCTTCGGCGATTCTTGCGGCGATTGATCCAGAGCGCTATAACGTTCTCGACTTTCGCACCCTGGAGGCGCTGGGACATGCTCGCCACGACGTGGAGTTTTACGCCGAGTATGTTGCTTTTTGCCGCAGGCTTGCGGAGCGCGGGCTGGTGAAGCCGCAAACCGATTTGCCTGGCGACACGCCGTTACATGCGCTGGAACGGGCGCTTTGGGAGTGGTCCCGGAGCCGCGCCGAGCACCGCGTTCTGGTGTAGAGCTGTTGTCGGTGGCTTGCGCCTGTAGAGTTATACGGTCGCAGTACGCGCGCGGTCGGAGTCCAACTGGCGGCGGACATGCCGTAGAATCGCCCCGTGAGCCTATCGTTCGAAATTGGCCCTGTGCATGTTGGGACGGGGGAGTTGTTTCTCATCGCCGGCCCGTGTGTCATCGAGTCGGAAGCGCATGTACGACGCATGGCTGAGGCCATTCAGCGCGTCGCCAGCGATCTGCGTATCCCTTACATCTTCAAGGCGAGTTACGACAAGGCCAACCGTACCAGCGTGAAGAGCTTTCGCGGGCCGGGACTGGTGGAGGGAGTGCGGATTCTGGGGCGGCTGGCGAAAGATACGGGCTTGCCGGTGCTGACGGACGTGCATGAGCCGTCGCATTGCGGCGTGGCTGCGGAAGCTGCGGATGTGTTGCAGATTCCTGCGTTTCTTTGCCGGCAGACTGACCTGCTCGTGGCGGCGGGGAAGACGGGGCGTGCGGTCAATATTAAGAAGGGGCAATTTGTTGCGCCTTGGGATATGACGCACCCGGTCGAAAAGGTTCGGTCGACGGGGAATGAGCGCGTGTTTCTGACCGAGCGCGGTGCGAGCTTTGGCTACAACAACCTTGTCGTCGATTTTCGGTCGCTGGCGATCATGCGGGAGACGGCGCCGGTGGTGTTCGACGGAACGCATTCGGTGCAGCAGCCTTCGGCAGCACATGGGGTGAGCGGCGGCCAGCCGGAGTTTATACCTCTGCTGGCGCGCGCGGCGGTGGCGGCTGGTGTGGATGGGCTGTTTCTCGAGGTGCACGACGATCCGGCGAACGCTAAGTCGGATGGGGCGAATGCATTGGATTTGAAGCTTCTGAAGCAGCTGTTGGAGAAGCTGCTGGCGATACAAAAGGCGGCGAGTTAGGCAATTCCCCCTGCGTATCTCAAACCTAAATGCGGTTTGAATGAGTTTGTGCTGCCGCGCCGGTTGCGCGCGGCGAGCAAGATTGCGCGCAGAAATGCGATTGATTTCGCCTGATACCATTTCCGCATGTCCGGAGTTCATGCTCGCCAGTCGATCAGCCCAAAATCATTGTTGACAGGTGCTGCTCTTCTTTTCGCGGCATTCGGCCTTGCGACGAACGCACACGCACAGGGCGGATCGCCTGATCGGGGCCACATTGAAGACGTGCTCAAGAGCCTGAATCGTGGGCGCAACGTGAGTCAGGTGGCTGTTTCGCCGGATGGCAAGCGTTTGGCGTGGATTGAGGGAGCGCGCGGCGGGGGAGATATTCGCGTTGCTCCTGTAGACGACCTGAAGAAGAGCGAACGCGTCACAGCTGCCTTAAAGCCCGATGAGCATTGCCGGGAAAGCGACGCCACTTGGGAGCCGGATTCGAAGGCGCTGGCATTCTTCTCAGACTGCGCGCAGCCGGGAGACCAAGCCGATCTCTACTTGTCGCGGCTCGATGGCAGCGTGGCGCGGCGTCTGACGGAGCTGAGGGGCTACGAAGGATCGCCGGCGTTCGCGCCGGATGGGACGAAAATTGCGTTTCTCTATGTGGAGGGCGCGACGCGGCCGGCTGGGGCGCTTGCGGCCATGAAGCCGCCTGCCGGAGTGATTGGCGAAGATGGGGTCGAGATTCAGCGAGTGGGTACGGTGCCGGTCAGTGGAACCGCGCCAGCCGTTCCCACGATGGTCACCCCCGCGAATCTCCACGTCTACGAATTTGACTGGGCGCCTGATTCGAAGAGCCTGGCTTACATCGCCGCCGATCCACCGGGAGAAAACAACTGGTGGGTCGCAAAGCTGTACACGCAGGCACTTGGTGGCGACACAAAGGCGGTTCTGGCTCCCGCAGAAGTGAGTGGCCCGCTGCATGGCATGCAGATTGCGGTGCCGCGGTGGTCGCCGGACGGGAAGGTGATTGCGTTTATTGGCGGCCTGATGAGCGATCAGGGATCAACCGGCGGCGATGTGTGGATCGTCCCTGCGGGAGGTGGAGCCCCGGAAGATCTTACCCCCGGGAGACCGACTTCGCCCGCATGGATCGCGTGGGAGGACGATGAGCATCTTTTCGTCAGCGAGCTTGCGGGAGGAAATTCTCAGCTGATGCGTTTCCGGTTGCAGGGGGATAGGACAAGCGAAAGCGTGGCCACAAGCTTTGGCGCACCCATATTCAGCATTCCCGGCGCCGTGAGCGATGGACGATTGGAGATGAGCCTTTCGTCGACGGCCGACCACTCGATGTTTGTCTTTCGCGCGAGTACGTTCGATCGCCCCATGGAGATCTACGCGGCTAAGCCGGGGACTGTGATGTCTTCGGGGCTGGAAGGCGTGATGCAGCTTTCGCATCTGAATGACGGGGTCGAACCGACTTGGGGCAAGTCTGTGTCGCTTTCCTGGAAGAACGAATCGTTTCGGGTGCAGGGCTGGTTGATGCTTCCCAAGGACTACGATCCGGCGAAGAAGTATCCGCTGATTGTGGAAGTGCACGGCGGTCCCGCGGCCGCGGTGGTGGCGCAATGGGGGCCGAGAGGCGGCATCAGTGCGCAGGCCTTTTCCGCGTTGGGATATTTTGTGCTGGAAGCGAACCCACGCGGCAGCTTCGGGCAGGGCGAGGAATTCACCGGCGCGAACCGCAAGGATTTTGGATATGGCGATCTGCGGGACATTCTCGCCGGCGTCGATGCTGTGATCGCGAAGTATCCCGTCGATCCCGAGCGTGTGGGTTTGACCGGCTGGAGCTACGGCGGCTTCATGACCATGTTTGCGGTGACGCAGACAGGGCGGTTCAAGGCTGCGGTTGCCGGCGCGGGCATCTCAGACTGGCTGAGCTATTACGGAGAAAACTCGATCGATCAGTGGATGACTCCGTACTTTGGAGCGTCGGTCTACGACGATCCGGCGGTGTATGCGAAGAGTTCCGCGATCGACTTCATCAAGCAAGCCCACACACCCGCTCTGGTGGTCGTCGGAGACCGGGATGGCGAGTGTCCCGCGCCGCAGTCGTATGAGTTCTGGCATGCCTTGCGCGATGAGCATGTGCCGACGGAACTGGTGGTCTATCCCAATGAGGGTCATGGCTTCGTCGACCCAGCCCATCGGCGCGATGTGATGGAGCGAACGGTGGAGTGGTTCGCCCGGTATATGCCGCCTTCGTAGGGAACGCGCCCTGCTCGCCATCCGAAATCTCCGGAGTCTATCCATATATTGGAAAAGCTCTTCGGCAAAGTTGCGTTCGTCCAGGCCCGGCAAACTTGCCGCTTTGCCCTGATACACTTTTCTTTGGAGTAGAACAAGGTATGTTGCGTCGACCAGCCTCACGAAAGCCGATTGCCTGGGGCCCAATGCCTGATCGGATAATGCCCAATACAGGCGGGTCCAGAAGTTGTTGACGGGCAGCCTCCAACCCAAATTTTTGACGCATTCAGAAAGACCGTTCCGCGGTTGGCAGAGGTGGGGCGGGGAGGATTCATGCGGCGGTATTTAACGCTTATTTTGTTGTTGTGCGTGGCTATCCCAGCGGGCGTTTCTATTTCCGGCTGTATTCGCAACCCGGCCGCGAATTATTGTAACGGGCTCGGCTACGGATTGAAGATCACGGATGTGTACTCGATTGACCTGGAGCCAAGGACGACTGGAGTCTCGATGGCGTTCGGGCAGACGCGCCAGGTAACTGCCCCTACGGCCAAGACCTGCAAAGGCACCACAGCCAGCGTCGCGACTTACACCTATGGCACGACAAATAATCAGTTAGTCGACATTTCTCCCACGGGCAACATGTGCGCCGGGCTCTGGAACCGCAACTCGGGCGGCGGCATTGCGGACTACACCATTTGCAGCGCGCCTAACCCCCTCCCAAGCACGGGCGGACTTCCTTACAGCACGGCTTACATCACGGCCGCTGCGGATTCCATCACCTCGAATCCGGTGGAAGTGTTTGTGCACGCGCCCGTCAGCGCAATCACCCTTGCCACCAGCGGCCTGCCAACCGGGCAGACGTGTGCGTCGCAGGGGACGATAGCCCAGCTCGATTCGGAAGCCTGCTATGCCAGCAACGGCGTTCAATATGAGTTTTGCGCGCCTCCGACGGTCACTTCGTACTCGTGCCAAGGGGGGGCGCAGAATGGCGGGACGGTGCCCGATTGTACGTCGGTGATCGGTGTCGCAACCTACACAGTCGGCACCAGTTCGATTGCCTCGATCAATCCCGTGACCAACCAAATCACAGCGGAGTTGCCCGGTACGACGGCGATCACTGCATCGGTGGCGGGGTCGGGTTCATCGGCCGGGTACTTCTCTACGTGCTCGCCGCAATCTATCTCCGTCACGCTGGCAAACGGCAGCACAACGGGAACAGTGACACAGGGCGTGGTGCAGAACCTGACGACTTCCGTTATCGATACTCTGGGCAATCCCATCACCGGTCTCTCGCTCAATTACGAATCGACGAATCCTTTGGACATCACAGCAGGCGCGGGAGGTGCGATTACGGCATCGTTCCCAGGCGCGGCTTCGGTGTACGCAATCTGCCAGCCGGCTACCTGCAATCCGTCGCCGATCAACGAGGTCGGCGCCGGCAATGGCACTGGGCTTTCCATTTCCAGCAATCCGGTGAACATTACGACACCGGGCACGGCAAGCTCGTATATGTGGTTTTCCGCGCCGTACCAATCGCAGTACTTTGTTCCGATTGAATTGCTGAGCGGCACGGTTGGTTCGACGGTGCGTCTGCCTTATGTGCCGAATTCGATGGTGATGGACCAGACCGGCGCAAATCTTTACTTCGGGTCGTCACACGAATTGATGGTTTATACGACGGCCTCCAATTCTTTATCGAGCCAAAATCCGAATGTGCCTGGCGTCGTGTTGGCCGTTGCACCGAACGACCAGACGCTATTGATCAACGACCAGGTGCGGCAGGTCTTCTATATCTACGCAGCCAGCGGAACGATCAGCGCGACCTTTGGAGGCATGGGCACTTCGGCGCAGTGGACTCCGGATTCACAGACGCTCTACATCACGGACAGTGCCGCGGCGGGTGCAGGTCACACAGACACGTTGTATGTGTACAACGCGAACACGGGTTGGACGACGTACAGTCTCACCGCTTCGGGCGGGGCGGAACATCTGGCGTTGATGATTCCGGGCGTGGGCGCCTATCTCAGCGGCAATCCTACAGTGGCTCACACCTGGTGCCCTGCAGGAACGGTCGGCAACTACGCGAGCATGGTCTTTTATCCCCAGGGCGATTCGGTGGCTGAAGCCAACGATGTTCTTGCGGCGACAACGGACGGCGACCATATTCTGGGCGCGGCGTATGCCGGCGGTGGCGTGACATTCAATGACATTTCCGTAGTGATTCCGACGACCACAACGGCCAGCGGTGCTGTCACACCGGCCCCGTGCCCTGCAATCGCGGGGGCGCTTACGCCGTTGATGATTACGCACACGGTCAATCCGCCGCAAACCCTCACTATCAGTGCGACGGCGGTCAACCAGATTGTGACTTCTCCCGCTGCGGTCACGCAGGGTACGACGGCATCGCCGTCCAATATTAGCTTCATCACTTATAACGGGACCACAGCAGGAGCGACGCTGCCGTATTACACGCAGACGAGCGGCAGTGCTGCACCGGGCACGATTGGCTACGTTACGCTGACGGGCGCGGGCACGATCACAGCGCCCGTTGCAGGCTCGTTCAGTTCGGACGGCACACTCTTTTTTGTCTCGACGGCGGGGGACAACCTGATCCACTACATCAGCACCTCAACGTTGACCGACACGCAGCAGATCAGTCCGAATCTGCCGGCCTGCACACCTGGCACCGATCCGGACTGCACGATCACGACGCCGCAGACGAGTCCTGTGCCGGCGACTGCGATTGCTGTGAAGCCGCGCTCTACTACATAGCGACGGAAAGAAATCTTGCGGGCTCCAGGTCTCGATGTCGAGACTTGCGAGCCCTCAGGTCTTAGGTCGTAGGCTCCGAGCGGCACATCGAGCACGATAGAATCAAAGCATGATTAAGGGGATTTCGTTCCTGCGCCCCGCCGCCAACGCAGCGGTCTACGACCGCCTCGCGAGCTTTCTTTCGGCGCTGGGATTTGCAAGCGGCAAAGGCTGGAACGAGACAGATAGTCGCGGCGCGTCTTTCCTGGCGCCGCTGGGAAATCTGGAAATTGTGACAGGCGAATTTCCATTGACGGCCGATGTGCTTGTCGAGGTGACTCAACTCGACGCCGTGCACCAGGCGGCAGAGGCTTGGCTTTGCGCACAGGACGGGGAAGCGGGTGCGAAGGCGCTTTCTCCGATTGCGGAAACGCATTGGAAGTCGCGCATCTTTACCGTTGAGCCTGATCCTGGATTTGCCTTGAGCTTCTGGGCGTGGACTGAGCCTCTCAAAGGGAAGCCGATTGCGATCGAAGGCGATCTTTCGGCGGCGGGGATGAAATTCGCCATCGTTGTCGCGCGCTGGAACGCAGTGATTACCGACCGTCTGCTCGATGGCGCACTGGATGCTTTGTTGCGCAGCGGCGCAAAGCAGGGTGACATTGATGTGGTGCGTGTGCCCGGAGCGTGGGAGATTCCTGCAGCGGCGCGTACTGTTGCAGAGCAGCGGAAGGTGGATGCAGTTGTCACTCTTGGTTGTCTGCTGCGCGGCGAGACGGCGCACTACGAGGCGATCTACAACGAGGTTTCGCGGGGCATTGGCCAGTCGCAACAGGAGACCGGCATTCCGCACAGCTTTGGCGTGCTGACCTGCGAGACGCTGGAGCAGGCGCTGAACCGTGCTGGAATTAAAGCTGGGAACAAAGGATTCGAGGCAGCCTGTGCAGCCATCGAGATGGTGAGCCTGCAACGCAAACTTGTCGAGCGGGGCACATCTTGACCGCGGGCACGCGCCGCAAGTCGCGCGAGCTTGCCATGCAGATGCTGTTTCAGGCCGATATCGGGAAGCAGACGCCGGAGCAGGTGAGAGCCACATTTTGGAAAGCAGGCGACGATGTGGAGCCGGAAGTGCGCGGCTTTGCGGAGGACCTTTTCCGCGTGGCAACAGCCAATCAGGAAAAGATTGACGAATTGATCGTGGCGAACTCCAAGAACTGGCGGCTAGAGCGGATGCCGGCGGTGGATCGCAACCTGGTGCGCATGGCCGTCGGCGAGATGCTGGGCTTCAAAGGGACGCCATTTCCGATTGTGATCAACGAGGCGCTCGAGATCGGCCGCCGCTATTCAGCGCCGGAGTCCATCAACTTTCTCAATGGTCTGCTCGACGCGATCGCGCACAGCCTTTTGCCAAAGTAAGGGCAATCCCTGCACGTGACCGAATCGCGCTTCATCAGCGCGAGCTTACAACGCGTTTATCCACGCAGGCGTCCAATGCCCAGGGGCTTCAACAGCAGCAGCCCCGCCTTCAAGGGTAGATTCTGCTGCGTTATCAACAATGTGCAGCGGGGTTGAGGATTGAGGCGTACGATGGAATTTGATACATTCAGGCTTTGTTCCGATGAAAGGGGACATTTCGATATGGCAGAAGATAGCAGGGCACAAGGACTCGCATGGTTCCTGGCGGGAATCGGCATCGGCGCGTTGGTTGGTATTCTTTATGCTCCCAAGAGCGGACGCGAAACCAGAGAAGATATTGCTTCGGGCGCGCGCGAAGGCACCGAATACCTGCGCTCGAAGAGCAAGGAAGCTGCCCGTCAAGTGGGCACGCTGGTTGACCGCGGTAAGGAGCAGGTGGGCGATTATGTCGATCGTGGCCGCGAAGTCGTGGACCGTGGACGGGCGCAGTGGGAAGAGTTCGTGGAGCGCGGCAAGAGCCTTGTTGGCGATCAGACTACTCGCGTCGCGGCAGCCGTTGATGCGGGCCGGGAAGCATATCGCACGACTGCAACCGAGCCGACGGAGTAATAGCGCGGGCCGGATCGCGTCAGACCGATTCGGTCCGTCGATTGCCCATGGCTGTGGGGCAATCGGTATCGATATTGAGCCGGGAGCGAATCGCAGTATTATTGCGTGGCTCCTCATTGAGCGATTGGCTCTGTTGCGGCTGAAGCGCTTGGACGAAATTGCGACGTCTCGGCTATCCTGCGCGGGATGATCTCGGTGGCGAACGTGAATAACCTGAATAACGAAACACTCCTGCTCATTTTTGTTGCCTGCACTGGAGCCGCGGTGCTGATGCAGGCGCTTGTCTTGCTGGCGATGCTGATCACCGCACGCAAGGCATTGAAATTGGCCCAGGAGCAGATCGAGGAACTGCGCACGAACGTGTTGCCGGTGGTGATGGATACGAAGCAACTGCTATCGACCGTGGGCCCGAAGATCGAATCGGTTGCTTCGGACTTCGCGGCACTGACACACGGCTTGCGCACGCACGGGATAAAGTTGGACGAAACAACCACCGATATCCTGGAGCGTGTGAATCGCCAGTCGAATCGCGTGGATATGATGTTGACCAACACGCTCGATACGATCGATCGAGCAGGCGCGGTTGTTGCCGAAGTCCTCAGCGTACCGATTCGCCAGCTTGCCGGCATTGCCGCTTTCGCGCGCGCAGCGATCGGCACCTTGCGTGGCGATGCTCCGCACCCGCAGTCCGGTCCTCAGCCCACACATTCGCCCGCCGACAAAGATTTGTTCGTTTAATTCCTGATCGGCGCGGCTCCTTTCTGAAGGAAACACATCAGCATGCGACGGCCTCTCTTTCTGTTGCTTCTTTCGGCGATCCTGGCGCGTTCCTCGCCCGCAGAGCCTACGCCGGCAACGGCGTTGCTCGTGCTTTCAAAGCAGGATCACACGCTGGCGATCGTCGATCCCGTGAATTTGCGTGTTATGGCGCGAGTCCTTGTCGGCGAGGATCCGCATGAAGTGATTGCTTCAGAAGACGGACGCACCGCGTATGTGTCGAACTACGGATTCGGGCAATTCCACACCATCACGATGATTGACCTGATCGAACAGAAGCAGATTGGGACAATCGATCTGGGCGCGCTGCGCGGGCCGCACGGGTTGGACTTTGTCGGCGGCAAGTTGTGGTTCACCGCAGAGGCGGCGAAGTCGATCGGCAGTTACGATCCGGCGTCCGGCAAGGTGGACCGCATCATTGGCATCGGGCAGAACCGGACGCACATGGTCCACGTTTTTTCCGACAGCAAACGTATCGTCACGACCAACGTGAACTCGGCGACGGTGACGGTGCTGGATAAGACTGAGGGCGCGGCTGGAGCGCCGATGGGACCTCCGCCCGGAATGGCGCCGCCACCGGTGGGAGCCCAGGGCGGACCGCGGCGCATGCCAGGGCCTCCGGGGGGCGATTGGAATGAGACGGTGATCCCCGTAGGCAAAGGCTCAGAGGGATTCGATGTTTCGCCGGATGGGAAAGAGGCGTGGACCGCGAACGCAGGGGAGGGCACGGTGTCTGTGATCGACCTGACCGCTCTGCACGTGACCGACACGATCAAGGCCAATGTGCCCGGAGCCAACCGGCTGAAGTTCACAGCGGATGGCAGGCGGGCCTTGGTGTCGCTGCTGGGAAGCCCGGAGTTGGTGGTGATCGACACAGCGACGCACATGGTGATCAAGAGACTGCCGATCGGACACGGTGCCGCGGGCATTCTGATGGAACCGGGTGGAGAGCGTGCGTTTGTGGCCTGCACGCCGGACAACTACGTTGCGGTAATCGATTTGCAGACGCTTACGATGGTAGGCAAGATCGATGCCGGCGGCAATCCCGATGGGTTGGCGTGGGCTGTGCGGCGTTGAATTTGGTTCTGCGAAGTTGAGGGGCCGAAATGTGAACGTTTCGGCCCTTCTGTTTGATGGCGCTCGATGTCTATTGTTCGTCGAACTCGATGACCTGAATCGACAGCCCAGGGATTGTGTGGTGGAAGTGAGGGCTGACGTCGTGCAGTTGTGTTTCCACGGGCACAATGTGGTCCGGTGCATCGATGGAGTTGGTCTCTCTCGCGTCGTGCGCATGCAGGCTGACCAGCTTCGCTGTTGGCGCGAGTCTTACGCCTTCCAAGTTGATCTGAACCGGCTGCGGATCGGTCGAGGCGTTCACCAGCTTGAGGTAGAGCTTCTTCTTTGCGGTGTTGCCAGTGATGGAGTAGAAGAGCTTGGGGCCGGCGCCTTCGAACTTCGATCCCAGGGTGTGATCGCCGAGATACTGCGCGAAGAGAACTTGTGCGTAATACGCTGGCGAACCGTAGCTTTTGGTTGCGTTGTAGCCGATGAGGTCGGTCTCCCACTGCATGCCGCCGGGATCGACCCGCACCAGCAGTGGCGCGTAGGCGGCCATGACGACGATATCGCTGTTGCGCTCAAGGCCCGTCATCCACGCGGCGTCACCAAGGGCTGCGCCGAAGTCCGGGGTGGGAAAGCCTTCGCGCGTGGCCCACTCGCCGACAAAGATTTTGGGTCCATTGCGATCCGTTTTGTCGTAATGGTTGGCATCGTGGAAGTTTTGTGTGGCGTGAACGTAGAAGTGTTCGTCGAGCACATCCATCTTCGCGTTCTCGAGGGGAGCCGTTGCGATGAGCTGCAGGTCAGGGTATTTGGCCTTGATGGCTTTGTAGAACGGCGGGTAGCGCTCCACGTAGCTGTGGGAGTTGTCGAGCCAGTCTTCGTTGCCGATTTCGACATAGGTGAGCTTGAAGGGCGCGGGGTGGCCATCTTTGACGCGTTCGGCACCCCATTTCGTGTCGGGGCCGCCGGTGACATATTCGATTTCGTCGAGAGCGTCCTGGATATAGGGTTCAAGATCATGGCCGGCCTTCACATGCTCGCCGCGGAGCGAAAAGCCTGCATAAACCGCGAGCACGGGATTCATCTTGAGGTCTTCGCACCACTCCAAAAACTCAAGAAGCCCCATGCCGTCATCGGAGTGATAGAACCATGGGCTGGGATGCGTGGGCCGGTTGACGATCGGGCCTATCGTTTTCTTCCAATCAAATCGGTCGGCAACGGTGTCGCCTTCAAGATAATTGCCGCCAGGGAAGCGCAGAAAAGCCGGGTGCATTGCGGCCAATTTTTCCATCAGATCGATGCGATTGCCGTTGACGCGGTCGTGGTAGGTGGGCGGGAAGAGAGAGACGAGTTGCAACCATAGAGTTCCGGGGTGACCGACGGAAAGAACGAGGTGATTCTTCGAGGACGGTTCGATTGCGCCTGTCTTGAGGGTGAACTCGTACTGCTTCCAATCCGTGCCGATGGCTGAGACGGTCGCAGTCGTGATTGCCTTACCGGTGTCATCGCTGACGATGCCGATGGTGATTGGGCCGAGGTCTGTCGATCCCGCCTTGGCGTAGAACGACCCCTTGTATGCAGTGTCGGGCCGCAGGGCAAAACCCCAGTAGCCGACATTCTGCACGCCGGCTTGATTCTTCGCGTCGGCCTGCTCGACATCGAGGCGCATGCTTGAGGAGAGAGCTTCGCTTGGACCTGCGGTCTGGTCGAGGCCCATCTTCGCGGCCGAGTTTCCGTTCTCGTAGAGATACCAATACGGGGTGCCGCTCCAATCGCTATGAAAGGTGCGGTTGCGAATCATCTCCGCGTAGAGGCCGCCGTCGTAGGAGTAGTTGATCTCCTCGGTCATGAGGCCATAGAGCGTGGGGCTGACGGCGGAGACGGGCTGATCGGCGTGGATGGTCAAGGTCGCATTTTGTTGTGCGATAAGCAGGCCGGAGGTGAGGGCGAGAGAGGCTAAGGCAGCTATGTGGGCAAACGTTTTCCCGGGCATCGAAAATTCTCCAAATTGCGGTGACGGGCCAGTATAGCGTAGATGTCCCCAGTCGAACCTTGCCTCCGCATCGAGAATGAGTCGGGACAAACACACCATCTTCGAGGGTTTCGCTATCGCCTTTTAAGGGCCTTGCCCCAGTTCACGATCACGCGGGCCTGGAACTGCTCCTCAAACCCCGAATTGAGGTCGATCTGCGCAGTTTCAAGTTCGACCTGACCGTTGCGAAATGGGATGACGAGTCCCTCTTCGGTGCTTGCAGTTTGCTGGCCGGCGGAAACCTCGTGCTGTAATCCAAGGAAGAAAGCGGTACCGCGCGTGTCGAGGGTGCGGAAGTAGTCGAAGTCGGTGAGGCAGTCGGTGCGCGGATTCGTAGAGGACACGCCGATGCCTGCGGTGAGGGTCACATTCAAGACCGCTAGGTTTCGGCCCCACGAGAGTTGTGGCGCGGCCGTCGCTCCCACGCGGCCACCATCACTCCCTCGAACCAACGCTGCGCCACGCGGAGCGAGGGTCAACTCAAATCCACCCTTTTGCAGGATCTGCCGGCGAAGGACAAAGTCGAGCTGGTTGCCAAAGTGTGTGGCGCGCCGACTCTTCGGAGCTTCTGAGTCGAGCAGATTGACGAGAGCACTGATGTCGGTGCGTGGGGAGACCGGCGAGTAGGAAACGACTGCAGGGATATACCGGCCGTCTGAAAGCGACTGAAACCCCAGCTCGGTTTCAACGCATCCACCGCAAATGGGTGGAGGACTGAAGACGAAGGTCGTGCCGTAGTCGGAGACCGAGCCGTTCAACGGCTGCGGGCTGGACGCCTGCTGGGCAGATGCGCCGGGCCAATTCAAGAGAGCGCAGGCCAAGCCAACCAGTGCGGCTAACAATTTCTTGAGCCGGCGGATCATTCTGGTGCGCATTGTACGCGTCGCAGTTGAGAGGGTTAAGAAGGACTAAATGTACAAATAAAGCCAGGTCAGAAGATCCTGCCGCCCCCGACCACCTCATCGCCATTGTAGAAAACGGCGGACTGGCCCGGAGTGACGGCGCGCTGGGGGGCGTCAAAGATTGCGAGGACTTCCCTTTCGAGCACTGGGTCATCAACTTCAGCGGAGCTCTTGCCTGCTCCCGAAGTGTCACCCGGCGCGGCGGAGTTCGAGGTTGCTTTTGCAGCGGGCTTGATCGTGGCCCAGGCCGGTTCGTGGCGGTGGCGAATCTTGATCTTGACGCGCATGGGAGCGGTCAGCGCGGGGATGCTGATCCAGTTGAGCCGACTGACGCGGAGCGTGCGCGTTGCGAGTTCCGCGTCGGCGCCGATTGTGACACGGTGGCTGTCGGGGTGAATGCTAAGGACATAAAGAGGCGTGGGCGAGCTGACTCCAAGGCCCTTGCGCTGGCCAACGGTGAAGTTCGAGATTCCCTGGTGGCGGCCGATGACTTCGCCATTGGAAGCGACGAGCTCGCCGGCGGTTTCCGGCATTGTTTCGCCCTGCTCTTCGAGATAGGCGGTGAGGAACTGCTTGTAGTCGCCACCGGGAATGAAGCAGATCTCTTGCGAGTCGGGCTTCTCGGCGAGAGCAAGACCGCGCTGGCGCGCTACTTCGCGGACCTCTGGCTTGGTCATGTGGCCCAGAGGAAACAGTGTGTGCGCGAGCTGGGCTTGAGTGAGGCCGAAGAGAAAATAGGTCTGGTCCTTTGCTAAATCAGCAGGTCTCTTCAAGATCCAACGCCCGCGGCCAGCGTCGAATTCGTTGACGGCGTAGTGGCCAGTGGCGATGCTGTCGGCGCCGATGGAGCGTGCGATCTTCAAGAGCTGATCGAACTTGATGTGGTCGTTGCAGAGCGAGCAGGGAATCGGTGTGCGGCCAGCGAGATACTCGTCGACGAAGGGGCGGACCACATCCTTTTCGAAACGCTCCTGCTGGTTGACGACGTAGTAGGGAATGCCGAGATGCTCGGCGACACGGCGGGCGTCGTAGACGTCGTCCAAAGAACAGCAGCGGCCGGCCTTGGGCGCATGGGGAATGCCGTGCTTGCCGGCGAGGCGAGTCTGGTCCCAGAGCTGCAGGGTGAGGCCGACGACGGTCTGGCCGGAATGGGCGAGGATCGCCGCGACCGTGGAGGAGTCAACTCCTCCGGACATGGCTACGGCGATGGTTGCAGTGTGCGGCATGGGAAAATGCGGTCAGTCTTTATTGTCCCATTGTTGTGCCTCTGAAGCGAATGAGAGCAGGCTGATTTGTCGCTCCTTCGAGGGGATACCCTCCCCCCGGGTCTCTGGGAGCAAGTTCCTCGACTGCAATAGGTTAGCTCGGTGGCATCGGCTGCAAAGTAGTCCTGGGATTGGGCTTAGACGCAGAGTCGTCTCAGGAAACGGCTTATGGGCGTTGGAACCCCCGGAGTGCTTGGAGGCACCTTCGTGCCGATTCAACGATAGCTCTTCTTGCAGAAATTTCACGCAACCGAAGGCCAGTTGCATGCTTACGGTACCTATTAGAGCGCGCTGAGTGACAGGTAACTCCGTTCGGCTACTCGTTGCGTAACGCCACCATCGGTTCCACACCGGCAGCGCGACGCACCGGCACTACCGACGCCACCAGCGCAGCCAGCGCGAGCATTACGGTTGAGCCCGCCAGCATCACCGGGTCCCATGGCTGCACGCCATACAACTGGTCTTTCATCAGCTTGCCCGCGAGAATGGCCAACGGAATCCCGAGGCCCAGGCCGATGCCGATCTGCCACAACGCGCCGCGAAGCACCATCGCGATCACATGTCCGCGATCCGCTCCCAGAGCCATTCTGAGACCAATCTCATTGGTGCGCTGCTCCACCGTGTAAGCCATCACGCCGTATAGTCCCACGGCCGCCAGCACTAAGCCAAGCAGTCCGAATAGAGAGGTCAGCGTCGCAATCATATTTTGCTGATGAAAGTCATTGCTGACAACTTTGCCATACGGAACGACGTCATCGACGACCAGAGTGGGGTCAACGCTGGCGATCGCTTTGCGCACCTTCACTTCCATCCCTGGAGGATCGCCCGGCGCCCAGATCACGATGTTGTAGAGGTAGTGCGACCACTTCTCGCCTGTCGCCCAGTCCGGATCGTCGTACTTCGCCGTCTGTGTCTCCGAGACCCAGTACATCGGCCCCACAGGCTTCTGGTATTCGTAGGTCATATACCGGATGTCTTTGACGACGCCGACAATCTCAAAGCTGGAGGCGTATCGGAGCCGACCTGGACCGAAATGCTGCCCGATCGGGTTCTGGCCTTTGAAAAACCGCTTCACGAAGGCCTCGTTGACCACCGCGACATTGGGTGTCGCCGCTGTATCGTCTTCGGTGAAGGGCCGGCCCATCACGATATTCGCGCCGATGGTCTCGAAGAACCCCGGCATTACGCGCACAAACCCCGCGCTCGTGTCCTCTTTGGGCCCCGGTTCGGGTCTACCCTGGATGCGAACTCCGTTGTTCCAGCTATCGCCGGTCATCGGCGCATAAAGCGCGGGAGCGACCATCCGGACTCCGGGAATTTGTTTCAGGCCGTCGTCGATCTGCCGGAAGCGTTGCTCCATCTGCTCGGGCTTGTCATTGCCCAGCGTGGGGTTGATCCAGGTCATATAGCGCCCCTGCGTCTCGAAGCCGAAGTCCTGGTGCTCCAGGTTGCGCAGGCTCTGCGCCAGCAGCGCCGCAGCCGACAACAACACCAGGGACATCGCTGCCTGGGCAATCAACAGCGATTTTTGCGCCCACGAGCGACCTCCGCGCACCGAGCGGTTGGCTCCGCGCAGCGCTTCCACTGGATCGGCGTGCGAAGTCATCCACGCCGGCGCTGTCCCGAAGATCATCCCCGTCAGAATCGAAATGCCCAGTGTAAACAGCAGCACGGGCAGGGATGGCGATGGGCTGACGGGCACGTAATTATTCGGACCGCCCGTCTCAAAGGCGAGATACAAAATCAGCCGTGTTCCGCCATACGCTACAGCAATTCCAAAAGCGCCGCCGATCACCGCCAGCAGCACACTCTCTACCAGAGCCCGGCGCATGAGCCGGAGCCGCGAAGCCCCCAGCGCGACGCGCACTGACGTCTGCGTGCGGCTTTTCAATCCGCGCGCCAGCATCAGGTTCGCCAGGTTACCGCAAGCCACCAACAGCACGCATCCGGCGGCAATCAGCAGCAGCTTGAGTCCATCCTGGTAGTCGTCCCGCAAGGCCGCAACGCCGCCTCCGCCGGGGGTCAAGTGGAGGGTCTGCTGCTGCCAGAGCTGCTTCTCGCCAGGCTCCATGTCCGCTACATGGCTCGCTAGCCAGTTGTGGAACTCCACGCGAAGCTTGGCTTCGAGCGTTTGGGGATTAACGCCCGGGCGCACTCTGCCCATCAAGTCCAAATAGTTTTCGTTGGCTCGCTTGGGCCGCGCCACATCCGTGGCAAGAACCAGCTCGGACGTGATCGGTATCCAGAAGTCCGGCATGCCCCAGCCGGATAGCTTGGCGCCATAAAACCCTGGCGGAGACACTCCGATGACGGTGAACGCGTGCCCATTGATCTGAAAATTCGCGCCGACCACCGAAGGGTCGGAGCCATACTTGCTCTCCCAGACGCGGTAGCTCATCACCGCGACTAGCGGCGCGCCCACTCGATCATCGGCGTCGGTCATCAGCCGGCCCATCCACGGCTGCACCCCCAGGGTGCGGAAAAAATTCCCTGACACATACTGCCCGTTGCGCGTGTCCACGGGCGCCTGCGATCCGGCGCGCCGCACGCCCAGAGGCGCATTGCCGGCCTGCAGAGCGGCAAGATCGGCAAACTCCGGCGTATGTTCGCGGAAGTTCTTGTACGCCTCCCACGAGAAGAGCGCAAAGTCGCCGTCGTCGCCCTGCGTGTATCCACCCCAGTTGCAGCAGCGGATCTTGTCCCCAATCCGCCACAATTCCTCAGGCTTGGTCACCGGCAGCGACTTGAGCATCACCTGGTGGACCAGCGTGAAGATGGCGGTTGTGGCTCCGATACCCAGAGCCAAAGTGATAACCACCGTCGCCGTAAATCCAGGCGCCTTCCGCAATTGCCGTACCGCGTCACGCAGGTCCGCTAGCATTCACGATCTCCCTTGTGGCCAGGTGTGACCAGTTACTGTTACCGCTCGTCACATTTGTAGGAGCACGCGGTTCGCCGTTTCGTGCACGCCGTGAGCCTCAAAATAAAGGTCTTGCGGAAGTATGAAAGATTTCTCCTGTCCGAAATTAAAATCCTGCGTTCGGAATCGAACAGTGATGAAGGCAAAGACGCGCAGATGATCTCAGCTGGTGGGCGCCGCAGCACGAATGCGTCGTCTTCGCATAATGCGAGCACTGTTCTAGTATTTTTGTGGCCGGAAAGAAAGCTTCGGGAGGCCCTCTGTGATGCTGCGCCCTGCACTCCGTCTTTCTCTTGTCGTTGTCTTATTTGCGATTTTGTCTGCCGGGCCAGGACTGGCGCAACCCGGTGGGGTCACTATGTATCCGGCGAATCATGCCGTCGGCGTCAATCCCGATACGCGTCTCGTCGTCCGATTCTTGAGCGCGCCGACAATCGGCAATTCCGGCCAAATCCGAATCTACGATGCTGCCGGCCATCAGCTGGTTGACACGCTGGATATGAGCATTCCTGCCGGCCCTGATCCCACCCGCCGCGTGACGCCGCCGGCCGAGTCGGGAATCCCGTTGCCGGAGTCTGTCCCTACTTCGCCGACGACCACCACGCCAGCGGTTCGCGTGACGCCCGCGGACCTACACAACTATCAACTGGACGCCATCGGGGGCCTCGAGAACTTCCACTTTTATCCCGTGATTGTTCACGGCAATGTGACTACCATTTATCCGCATCATCATGTGCTGCGCTATGGCCGCAGGTACATCGTGCAGATCGATGCCGGAGTTCTGCATCGCGCCGAGGGCGGCTTCGCGGGCTTCACCACGAATCAGGCGTGGACCTTCCGGACGAAGAAGACGGCCCCGCCGGCGGACGCGGCGCGCGTGGTTGTGGCTGCCGATGGCAGCGCCGACTTCAGCACTGTGCAAGGCGCCGTCGACTTTGTCTCCGATCATCCGTTGCATCGCGTGGCCGTATTGATTAAGAACGGGACGTACGAAGAGATTGTGTTCTTCCACAACAAGTCGAATCTCACGATTCGCGGCGAGGACCGCGCAAAGGTACAGGTGGGCTACGCCAATAACAGTGCATTCAATCCGCCACAGGCGGGGCCGAACCGCCGCTGCGCGTTCTCTGTGTACGACTCAAGCGACATTGAGCTCGAGGATTTTTCGGTGAGCAATTCCGCGTATGGCCAGGCCGAAGGGCTTCTGATTTTCGGCGAGAGGAACATTGTAAGCCACATGAATATCAAGGGCTCCGGCGATGCGATCAACCTGCGCGGTTCGGTTTATCTCACGGAGAGCCGCATTATTGGAGACGGCGATACGATTCTCGGCGTGGGGCCGGCCTTCTTCGACCACTGCGAGATTCAGTCGATCGGGCCGTTCATGTGGATACGCAACACTGAAGCGAACCACGGGAATGTCTTTGTCGACTGCGCTTTTACTGCGCGTGAGCGGCCTGCTGCGCCGCAGCAGGCGACGGCGTCTCCGAATGCGATGCCGGAGATGCGTGCGCTTACCTCGCCTGTGTTCGCGCGCCTACCCAATAACCACGGGCTCAACTATCCCTATGCCGAAGCTGTCCTGATCGACTGCCGACTGAAAGGGATCGCGCCCGAGGGGTGGGGACCGATCGAGACCGACACCGCGCATCTGCATCTATGGGAGTTCAACAGCACCGACCTCGATGGGTGGCCCATGGACACGACGCAACGCGCGGCGGCCTCAAAACTACTCACGCTGCCGCAGGATGCGGAGACGATCGCGAACTACAGCAAGCCGGCTTTTGTGCTTGGCGGCTGGGTGCCGGTCGTCGAAAAGTGAGGAGGGTTTTGCGGACGGTGCGCAGGCGGCCGCGATTCGAATGCGCGCAAATGTTTTGAAGTGGCTTGGAGATTTGCCTGACTAGGCGAGTGTGCCAGTGGCTAAGGGCGAGATGGCGCGCAGATGTTCGACTGCTGCGGGGAGGACGCGGAGGACGTGGTCCACGTCGGCGTCGGTGGCAGTTTTGAGCAGGCTGAAGCGCAGGCTAGCGCGGGCGCGCGTCTTGTCGAGTCCCATGGCCATGAGGACGTGGCTTGGTTCCGTTGCTCCCGAGTGGCAGGCTGAGCCGCCGGAGATGGCTACGCCCTTGAGGTCGAGTGCGATGACGAGGGCTTCGCCGTCGAGATGGTCGAACCAGATATTTGAGGTGTTGGCGGCGCGGACCACGGGCTTTCCATCGGCGCCGGCGCCGTTGAGGCCGGTGCCGGGGATGCGCAGGATTTCGGTTTCGAGGCGATCGCGGAGTTTCGCCAGACGACCGATTGTTCCGTCGGCGAGCGAGTGCATGGCCAGCTCGGCAGCCTTGGCGAGGCCGACGATTCCAGCGACGTTTTCTGTGCCCGCGCGGCGGCGGCGCTCGTGGCTTCCGCCTACGAGAAGCGATTCAACCGGTGTGCCGCGGCGGATGAACATGGCACCGACGCCTTTGGGGCCGTGCATCTTGTGCGCGCTAATCGACAGTAGATGGCAGTCGATTTCGCGCACATCAATCTTTGCCTTGCCCGCGCCCTGGACCGCGTCGATGTGAAAGTAAATGCCGGTGTCGGCGGCGATCTTGCCGATTTCTTCCACGGGCTGAAGGACGCCTGTCTCATTGTTGGCCAGCATCACGCTGATGAGACGCGTTTCGGAACGGACGGCGCGGAGGATGTCGGTCGGGTCGATGAGGCCGCTTGGTTGAGGGGCGACGAAGGTCGTTTCGACGCCGTGATTGGCAAGGCGACTGGCCGCTTCCAGTATGGCAGAGTGCTCGATCGAGGTGGTGATGAAGTGGTCGCCGGGATGCAAAAGGCCGAAGAGGGCGCTATTGTCGCCTTCTGTGCCACCGGAGTTGAATACCACTTCCGCGTCATGACAGTTGAAGAACTCGGCCATGGTCTCGCGGGCGCGGTCGACAGCGGTACGGGCTTGCTGGCCGTGGAGATGGATCGAGGAGGCGTTGCCGAAGTGCTCCATCCAATAGGGGCGCATAGCCTCGACCACCTCTGGCAGAAGAGGTGTGGTCGCGTTGGCGTCCATATAGACGCGCACAGAGGTTGGGAATGCGGCTGACATCGAAAATGGCTTATTTTTGAGGTTACCACGGGGTTTGATCGGTTCTGGCGCGGGGAAAACAAGCCGTTGCGGACCTTACAGGGACATCGAGCTTGGAAGGTACGAAAGACATGGGAGAGCAATCATTCCCATAAACGATTGCAGAGGAGATAGTTACTCTAGTTGAGGACGGGCTGGATGGTCGTTTCAGTGCGGAACGCTCAAGCGGATTGTGTGGATGCCACGAAAGAGGGATGAGTTTATTGCTCGTTTGCGCACTTACTCGGTTATCTTGGGATAGGATTGTTGCCGGACTGCGACTGATTCTGCACTCAATGCGAGGCAGAAAGACGCTTGATCCTTATTTAGCTAGTTTTTGGGAGCGTACGTGAAGAATCATTTGAATGAACCTGTGACGATTGCCGTGGTCGGTTCCGGCTACGTCGGTCTTGTGGCCTCCGCGTGCTTTGCCGAGATTGGGCATCGCGTGATCTGCGTGGACAACGACGAAGCCAAGGTCCGCACGCTTCAGGCTGGGGGAATCCCCATCCATGAGGACTATCTGCCGGAGTTGCTGAACCAGCATCGAGGCGGCAGACTGGAATTCACGACCGATCTGCGCAGCGCCGCGCAAACCGCGCAGGCTATTTTTATTGCGGTGGGAACCCCTCAGAGCCGCACGGGCAGCGCCGATTTGTCATTTGTGGATGCGGTGGCCAGCGAGATTGCGCGTTCCATCGACTCCTACAAAGTGATCGTCGAGAAGAGCACGGTTCCGGTCTATACGAACGAATGGATTCGCCGGGTGATCGAGCGCAATGGCGTGCCGAAGGATCTCTTCGATGTGGCTTCGAATCCGGAGTTCCTGCGGGAAGGGACTGCGGTCGTTGACTTCCTGCATCCGGATCGCATCGTAGTGGGTGCGGCGACCGATCGCGCCTCTGCACTGCTGAAGCGGATCTATGAGCCATTGACTTCAGGGGAATACTACCGCGGCGACAACCGGATCCCCGGACCGCGCGGAGAGAATGAGCTGCCTCCGCTGTTGCTGACGTCCACGAAGGCCGCTGAAATCATCAAGCATGCATCGAATGCATTTCTCGCGACCAAGATTTCGTTCATCAACGTTGTGGCCAATATCTGTGAGGCGGCGGGCGCGGACGTGGAGGAAGTGGCCAGAGGTATCGGTCTGGATAGCCGTATCGGCAACAAATTCTTGCGGGCCGGGGTTGGTTATGGCGGTTCGTGCTTCCCGAAGGACGTGGCTGCATTCCGGAACGTGGCTGAGTTGGTCGGTGTCGATTTTGGCCTCCTGCATGAAGTGGAGAAGATCAACGAGGAGCAAATCCATCGCTTCTTTCAGAAGGTGCGGTCGGCGCTGTGGACCTTCCGCGGCAAGAAGATCGGGGTTCTTGGCCTGGCGTTCAAAGGGGGAACGGACGATATTCGCGAGTCCCCCGCAATTGAAATTGTCGAGAAGCTTCTGAGTGAAGGATGCATCGTGAGCGCGTACGACCCAGCGGCCGAAGCCCGCTCGAAGGAGACGATTCCGCCGGGGGCGCAGATGCGTTATGTCGATAGCCCGTATGCGGCTGCACAGGATGCGGATGCGCTGCTGATTTTGAATGACTGGAGCGAATTCGCGGAGCTCGACCTGGCGAAACTGCATTACACGCTGCGCTATCCAATTGTGATTGACGGCCGTAACCTGTATGATCCGGCCACAATGACCGAGCATGGATTTACGTATCTCAGCGTGGGACGGCCAGGATTGTCGCAGCCAGTCGACCCGATCACCGTATTTCACGAGCCGAGGAAAAGGAATAGGGCGTAGACGGCAGGATCGCACCGGAGTATCCAAAACGCATGGAGAGAAGCGCCAGGCGGGTTATGAAATTCTTGGAAATTAGGCAAGAATCAAGTTTCGCAGACCAGAATAAAGATAAAGGACATCGAGCTTTTCTCGCTTTCAATTTTTGTTGGGAAGCTCGTTGGAAGGGGCGTTTGATTGATGCGTGTGCTCGTAACCGGTGCAGCCGGTTTTCTTGGTTCTCACTTAACCGACGCACTCCTAGCTGAAGGGCACTCGGTTATCGGTGTCGATAACTTGTGCACGGGTTCGTTGCGGAACCTGGAACATCTTGGCCATGAGCCCAAATTTGAGCTTTTGAAGGCTGACGTTTCGGCAGGGTTCGATCCGAAGCGCGTCGACTATGTCTTCAACTTTGCATCGCCTGCGAGCCCCGTGGACTATTACCGCCTCGGCATTGAAACGTTGATGGTGGGGTCGGCGGGAACGAAGAACGCGCTGGATATTGCGCACAAGTACGGAGCAAAGTTTCTCCATGCGTCTACGTCCGAGTGCTACGGCGATCCGTCGGTGCATCCGCAAACCGAGGAGTATTGGGGCAACGTGAATCCCATCGGCATACGGTCGGTGTATGACGAAGCGAAGCGCTTCTCCGAGGCGCTGGTAATGGCTTATAACCGCTATCACTCTGTCGATACGCGCCTGGTGCGCATATTCAATACTTACGGTCCTCGTCTCAAAAAGGACGACGGTCGCGTCATCTCGAACTTCATGATCCAGGCACTGAAGGGCGAGAACCTGACAGTCTATGGCGAGGGAGCGCAAACGCGCAGTTTTTGCTATGTGACCGACGAGATCGAGGGAATTCTTGGACTTTCGCGTACCAATGAGCACACGCCCGTGAATGTAGGGAATCCGATTGAATGGACCATTCTCGATTGTGCCAAGGCAGTTTTGCGCGTCACTGGAGCGAAGAGCGAGATCGTCTATTGTCCGCTTCCGCAGGATGATCCGATCCAAAGACAGCCGGACATTAGCAAGGCACGCAGGCTATTTGGCTGGGAGCCCAAGATCGAACTCGAGACCGGGTTGAAGCTCAGCCTGGAATACTTCAAATCGTGTGTCGAGGTCCCCGCTTGAGCAAGAACGAACGCTGACGTTTCTGTCGATGTCGATTGGTCGTGTCGAGGGAGCAGAAGAGAATGAAGAAGGCTCTCATCACGGGCGTCACGGGACAAGACGGGGCCTATCTCGCCGAGTTGTTGCTGTCGAAGGGCTACGAAGTGCACGGCATCAAGCGGCGCGCTTCTCTGTTCAACACCAATCGCATCGACCACATCTACGAAGACCCGCATGAGATCGGGCGCCACTTTGTGTTGCACTACGGCGACTTGACCGATGCCAGCAGCCTCATCCGGATTGTGCAGGAAGTGAAACCCGACGAGATCTATAATCTCGCGGCACAAAGTCACGTCAAAGTTTCATTCGAGCAGCCGGAATACACGGCCGATGCCGATGCGCTGGGGACCTTGCGCCTGCTTGAGGCGATCCGAATTGCAGGTCTGGAGAAAGTCACGCGTTTCTACCAGGCGTCGACTTCAGAGCTCTACGGTTTGGTGCGCGAAGCTCCGCAGAAGGAGACTACACCGTTTTATCCCCGTTCGCCCTATGCGGTGGCGAAGCTTTACGCGTATTGGATTACGGTGAACTACCGTGAAGCATACGGCATCTTTGCCTGCAACGGGATCCTGTTCAATCATGAGTCTCCGAAACGAGGCGAGACCTTTGTGTCGCGCAAAATTACACGCGCGCTGAGCCGCATCAAGGTCGGCCTTCAGGAGACTTTGTATCTCGGCAACCTGGACGCGCTACGCGACTGGGGCCATGCGCGAGACTATGTTGAGATGCAATGGCTGATGCTGCAGCAAAAGGAACCCAAGGACTATGTAATTGCCACGGGCGAGCAGCATAGCGTGCGAGATTTTGTAAATCTGACGGCCAGCTTTCTCGATATCAAGCTCGACTGGGAGGGCGACGGCGCCGACGAAAGAGGACTGGACGCCAAAGGCAATGCGATCGTGGCAGTGGACCCACGCTACTACCGTCCCACCGAGGTGAATAGTCTTTTGGGTGACGCGAGCAAGGCCAGAAGGGAACTTGGCTGGCAACCGCGCGTCACATTCCGCGAACTCGTGAAGGAGATGGCGGAAGAAGATCTCAAGGTGGCGGAGCGGGATGCCCTGGTGCGGAAGCATGGCTATTCGGTTTTCAACTTTCACGAGCTTTGAGTGAATCGAAGGTCGATATAAGTGGAGAAACAAAGCCGCATCTTCGTAGCAGGGCATCGTGGACTGGTGGGATCGGCGATTTGCCGCGGCCTGGAACAACGCGGCTATTCGAATCTGTTGCTCCGGATGCACGACGAGCTTGATCTCGCCGACCGCCAGGCGGTGCGGTCATTTTTCGACCGGGAGAATCCGGAATATGTCTTTCTCGCGGCTGCGAGAGTAGGCGGCATTCTCGCCAACGATACGTATCCCGCGGACTTCATCCGAGAGAATCTTGAAATCCAGACCAATGTGATCGATGCGAGCTACCGTAGCGGTATCGAGCGGCTGCTCTTTCTTGGATCGAGCTGCATCTATCCGAAGCTCGCTCCCCAGCCAATCAAGGAGGAGTATTTACTCACGGGCCCACTCGAGCCGACCAATCGCCCTTATGCACTGGCAAAGATTGCGGGAGTGGAGATGTGTTGGTCCTATAATCGGCAATACGGAACTCACTTTCTTGCGGCCATGCCCACCAATCTTTATGGGCCGGGAGATAACTTCGATTCGAAGACGTCGCATGTTCTGCCGGCGCTTATGCGCAAAGTGATTGAAGCAAAGCGAGCCGGGGAACATCGGCTGGTGGTATGGGGCACAGGCAAGCCCCGGCGCGAATTCCTCTACAGCGACGATCTTGCCGAAGCATGCATCCATCTACTGAATCTGCCTAAGCCCGCATTCAGCCTCATGCTCAACCGCGATGAGGCTCCGCTGATCAACATCGGAACGGGCGAAGACCTCACCGTTCGCGAATTGGCAGAGTTGGTGGCTAAGGTTCTCGAATTCGATTGCGAGATCGTCTTCGATACAACGCGCCCGGATGGCACGCCGCAGAAACTGCTCGATGTCAGTCGTATCCATGCCCTTGGATGGAAAGCTCGCACCGGTCTGGCTGATGGCATCCGCCTCACATACCAGGCTGCGCGTTCGCGACTGGAACCGGCGTCAAGCTAGAGCTACAGATCGCATGCCGTGCATACGGTCAATCACGTCAATCGTTTCGAATTACATTGATGTCGATGGCGGCAAGTCCCGCTAACAAATTCCATCGCTGTGAATCCCGCCGTGGAATTCGTCTAAAGATTTTTCCGTTTCGAATCGAAATCACAAAGTGACATGACGGAGCGCACTGAAGTTGTAGTGTGTTCCGATATAAGACAGTACATAAGCAAGAGGTCATCGATGAAGCAATGGCTGAAGCTACGGTGACGGTCGGGAGCAGGACAGGAGCGATTCCGGAAGTGATCGGTTCGGAAGATCTTCTCTTTGAAGAGGATGATTTTCGAGACCTCGCGCGCACTTTGGAACGCCTCGCCTGCGATCCTCACATTTATCTGGACTGTCAGCACCGCCTATGGAAGCGCGCGCGGGATGTCTACAGTGCCGATCAGCTGGCGGCACGACGAGTCGAGTTTCTTCGAGGGGTGCTTCAGGAAGTTCGCCAAAAGAATCCTGAGAGAGTTCCGGGATGTGATCAGCTTCAAGCGCGAGCAAGATGAGAATCCTCTTTGTCCACAACCGATACCAGCAAGCAGGCGGGGAAGATGCCGTCGTCCAAGCAGAGAGCCGACTAGTCTCGCGGATGGGCCACGAGGTCGAGGTTTGGGAGGAAAACAACAATTCGATCGTGAGCCGGATGGATGCGCTCGTGACAGGCTTTCAGAGTGTCTATTCGTTCGAGCACGCGCGGAGATTGCGCGAACGTATTCGCTTCTTCAGACCGGACCTCGTCCACATTCACAATTTCTTTCCGCGCTTCTCTCCATCGATTCATCGCGCCTGTGTTTATGCGGGCGTTCCGGTCGTGCAGACACTGCATAACTTCCGCCTGCTCTGCCCCTCTGCGACTTTCCATGGAGGAGAGAAGGTCTGTGAGGAGTGTTTGGGAAAGTCGATTCCGTGGCCTGCCGTTTTGCATGGCTGCTACCGGCACAGCCGGGCAGCGAGCGCCGCCGTCGCCAGCATGTTGTCGGTTCATCGGGCGCTTGGGACGTGGCGTCGTACGGTCTCTCGCTTCATTGCACTTTCGGAATTTGCTCGAGACCGATTTATTGCGGGCGGGCTCCCAGCGGACAAAGTAGCCATCAAACCAAACTTCGTCGACTCCGATCCCGGCATTGGCTCGGGTCGCGGAAACTTCGCGCTTTTCGTCGGCCGACTCGTTGAGGAAAAGGGGATCGGCACTTTGCTTGCGGCCTGGAGTCGGCTTTCCGTCAAGCCAAAGCTCAAGATTATCGGCGACGGTCCTCTTGCCCCTGCCGTGGCCAACGCGGCTGCAGCTATCCGAGAGATTGAATGGCTTGGCCCCCGCAGCAAGGAAGAAGTCACGGGTGCGATGGCAGAAGCCAGCGTTTTGATTCTCCCATCCACATGGTATGAAGGCTTTCCGCTTGTGATTGCGGAGGCTTTTGCAGCAGGTCTTCCCATCATTGCGTCCCGCATCGGCGGTCTGGCGGAAGTCGTCTCCGATGGGCAGACCGGGTGGCTCGTTTCGCCCGGCGATCCGGATGAATTGAGCAGCGCCGTCAGCCGGATATTTTCTCGACCTCAGGAACTTCAAGCTATGCGTCTTCGCGCTCGCTTTGAATTCGAGAGCAAATATACCGCCGAGGCGAACTACGCACAGCTCATCGATATCTATGAAGTTGCGATTGGAAGTTGCCCGGTGGCGCTCCGGCTTTGGCAGTCAGCAGCGGTCTAGCGGAATCAGCCGAGCATCCAATTTGCGGAATCAGGGTTTCTTCGGGTTGTCGATTGTTCACATCCGAAAAGTGCATGCCGGCATCGCCGCGCCGTCTGGCTCCAAAGCGATAGGATGAGAGTTTGGAGAGAACGATGCCGAGAGTCCTCGATGGCGCGACAATCGCCGCCGCGATCAAGCAGGAAGTTGCAGAGGAGGTTCGTGGGCTTGCCGCACAAGGGATTCGACCTGGCCTGGCCGCGGTGCTGGTCGGCCACGTGCCTGCTTCAGAGATCTACGTGCGCAGCAAAGTGCAGACTTGCGCGGAGCTGGGCCTCTTTAGCGAACTGATCACGCCGCCCGACACCGTCACAACTGAGGAGATGCTCGATATAGTCGCCGCTCTAAACGACCGCGACGACATCGACGGCATTTTGATTCAATTGCCGTTGCCGAAGCAGGTCGACACCAAAGCTCTTCTCGATGCTGTTTCGCCTAGTAAGGACGTGGATGGATTTCATCCCGTGAATGCGGGCCGATTGCAGGCTGGCAGGCCGGCACTCGCACCCTGCACGCCGGCAGGTGTAATTGAGATTCTCAAACGCAGCAATCTTCCCATCAGCGGTCAGCACGCGGTTGTGGTGGGGCGCAGCGACATCGTAGGCAAACCAGTAGCCATGCTTCTGCTACATCGGAATGCGACGGTCACGATCTGTCATTCCAAGACGCGGGACCTTGGCGCCGTTACGCGCGAAGCGGACATTCTCGTTGCCGCCATCGGGCGACCCGGATTTATCGAGCCTGAGATGGTCAAGCAGGGCGCAACCGTGATTGACGTGGGCATCAACCGGCTGACCACGCGCGAAGAATTCGATCGCTTCTTTGTGGGCGACGCCAAGCGCGAAGCAGCGTTTGCCAAACGGGGCTCAACCATTGTGGGCGACGTGCATCCCAAAGCATTCGAGCGAGCGGGCGCTTATACGCCGGTGCCGGGTGGAGTGGGCCCGCTGACGATCGCCATGCTGATGGCCAACACCGTGCGTGCCGCCAAAATGCGCCGAGGGCTGGAGTGATGCTGAGGGTCGGCCTTACGGGTGGCTTGGGCAGCGGCAAGAGCACTGTGGGGAGCTACCTCCGCGAGCTCGGCGCTCAAGTAATTGAAGCCGACGAGATGGGGCGCGCTTTGATGGAGCCAGATCAGGCGGTCTTTGCTGAGATCGTTCGTGTCTTCGGACCTGAAGTCGTTGCTACGGACGGCAGATTGGACCGCGCTCGCCTTGCCGAGTTCGCATTTCGCGGCGGACGATTGCAGCAGTTGAACGCGATTGTGCATCCAGCCGTGATCGAACAGCAGCGTCAGTGGATGAACGACGTTTTTGCGCGCGATCCTGAAGCGGTAGCCGTTGTGATCTCGGCGCTCATCTTCGAAGTGGAACGCGATGCGCGTGCGCGTGGAGAAACAGACGGACTCCTGGCCGATTGGCGGCGTCGCATCGATCGCGTTGTCCTGGTCACGGCGCCGGATGAACTGAAAATCCTGCGTTTTGTGGATCGGCTTGGCCTTCCCGCCGATCGACGCGTCGCAGCCGAAGCCGACGCGCGCTCGCGACTGGCGCACCAGATTCCCGACGCGATTAAGGAGACCCGGGCGGACTATCTTTTGGAGAATCATGGGGATAAACAGGCTCTCCGCGCGCAGGTTGAAGGATTGTGGCGATGGCTGGTCGCCGAGAACAACAAACTCTCCCAACGCGGTTCTCTAGAATAAGAAGCAATAGCCGCATTTCCTCCCAAGGGAACTGTGCGGTGCTGCGGCCGTATCTGAAAGGAAAGGTCTTTTGGTTCGCGAAGATGAAACTGCGTCATTTGGTCCTGATTATCGTTTTCGTGGGCGGGTTCTGGTACCTGACCTCCCATCTGCCTTCGCATTTGAGGGATCTTCCGCTCGTTCGCAGCCTGCGCACCGCAGACTCCCCGCTGCAGCTGACGGAGGCCGATGCCGCGCCAGCCTACGACGCGGAAGAGCAAAACAACATCTCGGTCTATAAGCGCGTGGTGCCTTCGGTGGTCAACATCACGTCGCGGCAGGTTGTCTTCAATTTCTTTTATGGGGCGGTCCCGCAGGAAGGGCAGGGCTCCGGATTTATCCTCGACCGGACGGGTCACGTGCTGACAAATTTCCACGTCATTGAGGGCGCCAATCGGGGCATTGACGTACAGCTCAGCAACAAGCATCATTACACGGCTAAAGTGATTGGCACCGACAAAGTGCATGACCTCGCGCTGTTGCAGATCGATGCGCCGAGCCTTGAGCCGGTGACGCTTGCGGACTCGAGTCAACTTGCTGTGGGACAGAAAGTCTATGCCATCGGCAATCCCTTTGGACTCGGAGGGACCATGACCCGCGGCATCATCAGCTCGATCCGCACGCTGGGCGGCGCGGGAGGCTCACACATTGAGGACGCGATTCAGACCGACGCGGCCATCAATCCCGGTAACTCCGGTGGGCCGCTGCTGAACTCGCACGGTGAAGTGATCGGCATCAATACCATGATCGCCTCAAACGGCGCGGATCAAAGCTCCGGTATCGGGTTTGCGATTCCCATCAACACGGCGAAGGCTGTGCTCTCTGACCTGACGCGTTTTGGCCGCGTCAAACGGCCCTCACTCGGCATTGTGTCCTACGCCATTGGGCCCGAGCTCGCACAACAGATGGGTCTGGCTGCGGAGTACGGTGTCTTAATCCAGAGAGTCATTCCGGGCGGCGCGGCTGAGCGGGCCGGCTTGCACGGAGGGAACGAAGAAGCGTATGTGGGCAACACGCGCATCCTGCTCGGCGGCGATCTGATTGTTGGCATCGACGGCCACGAGGTAACCGACCCTCAGGACATCGCTTCTGTACTCGAGAAGCACCAGGCCGGCGACACCATCAGCGTGACCATTTTGCGCGAACGCCGCCAGATAACGCTGAAGCTGATTCTGGGTGAAGCGCAAGCGTCGACCACCTGATTGCGCGCGGCATTGAAGATTGAATCGAGTGAAGCTTGAAGCGGACCGCCCTAATCGGCACGGCCCACTTCGTTTATTGCCTCAGAATTTGACACCGAGTGTTTTGAGAAATGCTTCGAGCTGCGGCCACACCGCTTTCAGATCCGTGACTGTTTGCAGGTCGAGCGGAATGTTGAGTGGATTGGCGGCTGCGCCGGCAAGCTCCGACAGAGGCTTCTCCACAGCGCCCACGAGTGTGGCGAGTGCCGCCACCACAGTGGGAGTTGCCTGCATTGCTTTGTTTGCGCCGGAAAGCCATTTGAGTGCGTCCTCGGCTCCGATTTCAATGCCTTTTTCGATATTTACCAGAATATTGGCCATCGCGATTGATCCTCTTCCTCCCATCAGCAACCTGGCGCTTGCGTGCGCTGACCGCCGACTTGTTTTCTCGGCAGTTCCTCCAGGCGATAGGGCGTGGTTCCGCGATCTCGTTCCGAGAGAACCGCCGCACAGGCGAGCTGCCGCCTGCGCCGCTGTAGCGGATTCCCGCAACAACGCACCTGCGTTTCTGCTTGTCTGGCTATTTCTTTAGCTTAGGCAATCCGAGCAATATTCTCGGCAATTCGGTGAGGGAACGGAAGTATTCAGGAATCAAGCATGTGAACCGGCTCTGGATAATCTACTGCTTGACAGAGGATCTCCGCATGATCGCGACCGATGCGTGGTCATGACTCGATGGCCGTTAGCGCTTCACGTATCGCCGCCCGCGCATTTCCCATGCGCCACTGACCACTCTGGCGATCGCTTCGCTATAGGCCATGTGCTCCTCGGCAAGAATGCGCTCAGCCAGCGAATGCGCATCGTCGTCGTCCAGCACCTGAATCGCCCGCTGCAGAATGATGGTCCCATGATCCAGGTGCTCATCGACAAAATGGACCGTGCAGCCTGCCCATTTCACGCCGTAGTCAAAGGCCTGCTGCTGCGCATCGAGGCCCGGGAACGCAGGCAGCAGCGATGGGTGAATGTTGAGGATGCGATTGGGGAATGCGGCGATAAACTCCGGCGAGAGCAGACGCATGTAGCCGGCGAGACAGACGAGCTCTACGCGATGTTCGAGAAGGCGCTGAACCACTTTTGCGTCGTGTTCCACCCGCGTTCGGCCTTTGGAGACGAGCACTGCGTGCGGCAGACCCAATTGATGTGCGGCAGAAATGCCGTCAGCCTCGGTCACATTCGAAATCACAACCGCGATCTCGACGCCTTTAAGCTGTCCGTCGCGAATTGATTGTGCGATGGCCCTGAAGTTCGAACCGCGGCCGGAAAGCAATATTCCCAATCGGACGGGCGGACAGACTTCGGTCCTCAGAGATCCAGCATCTTTAGACGCCGGCGATTCTCCGTCTTCCGGTGTCACGTGTACTGCACCCGGCGATCACCCTTCACGACTCGGCCAATGACGTAAAACTTCTCTTCCGCACGATCCAAGAGATTCTTCGCGCGTGTGAATTTGTCGGCTGGAATTGCCGCGATCAGGCCAATTCCCATGTTGAAAGTGCGCATCATCTCTTCCTGCGGAACCTGACCGAGGTCGCGTAGATGATCGAAGATGGGGAGAACCGGCCAAGAACCAAGCTCGATCTGCGCTGCCGTTCCCTTGGGAAGTATGCGCGGCAGATTCTCCGTGATCCCGCCTCCAGTGATGTGCGCCATGCCCGTGGTCATCGCGGCTGCAACCAGCTTTTGAATCACGTGTAGATAGCTGCGGTGGGTCTTCATCAGCGCCGTGCCGGCTTTTTCTTTGATCGCGGTCACATATTGCGTGGTTTTGTAGCCAGCCACTTCAAACATCAATTTGCGCGCCAACGAATATCCGTTGGTGTGCAGACCCGTGGAAGGCAAGCCGACGAGGACGTCGCCCGGCTTGATCCCCACCCCCGTGACCATCTTGTCGCGATCGACCGCGCCCACAATGAAGCCTGCCAGATCGTACTCGCCCTCGGAGTAGAAGCCGGGCATTTGCGCGGTCTCGCCGCCAATGAGGGCGCAGCCGTTCGCCTTGCAGGCGTCGGCTAGGCCCGTGACCACGCTCTCGGTCACTTCGGGATCGGTTTTGGCGCTGGCCAGGTAGTCGAGGAAAAAGAGTGGCGTTGCGCCCTGCACGGCAATATCGTTCACGCAGTGGTTGACCAGGTCCACCCCCACCATCTGGTGCAAACCAAGCTCGAAGGCCACCTTGAGCTTGGTGCCCACGCCGTCGGCCGAGCTCACCAGGATTGGGTTCTTCCAGCGCTGCAGATCGAGCCGGAAAAGGGCTCCAAAGCCGCCGATTCCACCCAAGACATTGCGGTTAAAGGTCTTTTGCGCCAGATACTTAATGCGATCCTTGGCGCGGTCACCGCTGGCGATGTCCACGCCGGCGTCGGCGTATGTCACGGATTTTGCTTTGGATTCGTCGGGCACGCTGTGGCTTTCTGCGGAAAGGTCGATTTTAGCAGGATTTGGAGGCGTGACGCGGCGTGCAGTAGCACTGGAACATGTTCATATCTGAGGATATTTCTGTGGTTGATGGAAAGCTTGCTTGACACTGGAACCAAATCCGGTTATTCTTGATTGGAAAGTTAGCTTTACATGGAACTACGCATCAGTAATCGCGTCAAGGAGCTTCGCTCTGCCCGGGGATGGACCCAGGAAGAGCTTGCCAAGGCGACTGGCGTCTCCCGGCAGAGCATTAACTCCATTGAGCGCGACCGCTATGTACCCAGCCTGCCGCTTGCCTTGCACTTCGCGCGGGTCTTTGGGTGTTCCACGGACGAAATCTTTCGACTGGAGAGCGAAATATGAGCCATCCGATTCTGAGCAGAGTTCCCATCCTCGGCCCGTTTGTCGACGAACGTTTTCTGGAGCATCGGCGACGTTCCAGCAGCTTCGCCGGCATTGTTGCCGCGTGTTTGGCCGTGGTGCTGTTCGAGTATCGCTTTTTCTGGAGCCATGTCTGGAGCTGGGATCTGCTCTCGATCGCACTCACGTTTGTAGCGATCAAGCTCTCGATGATGATTTGGTTTCGGGTCAAGGACTGACGTAAGGGGATTGACGTGAGGGAACTGACGTGAAGGGGAACTGAAAAATGCACTTTGGCAACAGACAACTCGATCGAAGGACAAGAAGGCTCATCGCTGTCGGCAATCTGGCCACGGCCGTGGGCCTTTCACTCTTCATCTTTGTTCACCCCGGCGGCGCTTTGGAGCGGAATTGTCTCCACGCCGTGGCCGGTATGCTGTTGGGCGTTTCGATCGGCATCAACCTCTTTGCCTTGCGCTTTGCGCGTCGCTGCCGCGAGAACCGGATTTGACCCGTACAATCCATGTCACAAGACATCGCTGCCATCCTGCGATAAGGATGGGAGGCGCAACAATGATTCTCGGCAAACTGCAGCAATATCCTGAAAAGAGGATTCCCGTCGCCATGGCACTTGTCACGACAGGGTTGATGATCCTCATAGTCGGCACCGTTTGGCCCGCTCATTCCCTGCCCATCGCGCATTCCGGAACGGATTGGGGCGACTTTTTCCGTGGTTTTGTTTTCGGTTTCGCGATCGTTTTGGAACTCAGCGGCTTGGTCATCCTCGCGGCGGCGAAGCGCAAACAACTATAGGAACTTTCCCCGTTCCGCTGCGCTCGGCAGTGGGCAGTTTTCCAACTGGCCGCAAATCCGATAACGCCAATGCGGACTGTTCAGCGCGCGCGATGCTCTCACGTGAGTCTCCAACTCCTGCCCACTATACTGAACGGGCGATGAGTTCTAACGTACCAAAGCCTGCCCATGCTCTTTCTCATGCTCTGCAGGAGCGCGCCGAACGATTCTTTCCGGGGGGCGTCAACTCGCCGGTCCGCGCTTTTCGCGCGGTTGGCGGCGCTCCGCCGTTTGTCGAGCGCGGCGAAGGCGCGTGGCTCGTCGATGCCGATGGCAATCGATATATCGACTACTTTGGCTCGTGGGGGCCGATGATTCTGGGGCATGCCTTTGCACCGGTGGTCGAGGCCATCGAGCGGGCTGCGCGTAACTCCGCAAGCTTCGGCGCGTCGACGGCCGCTGAAGCCGACCTCGCCGAGCGCATCGTTGCCTGCTATCCAGCGATTGAGAAGCTGCGCTTTGTCAGCTCGGGCACGGAGGCCACGATGTCGGCCATTCGGCTGGCTCGCGCTGCGACTGGGCGCAAAATCATCATCAAATTTGAAGGCTGCTATCACGGTCATGCCGATGGGCTCCTAGTGAAGGCGGGCTCGGGCGTTGCGACATTTGGCATTCCAGGCTCGGCCGGTGTGCCGGAAGAAATTGCGCGACTGACACACGCGCTGCCCTACAACGATCTGTCCGCGGTGGATGCGGCATTCGATGCGCATGAGGGCGGGATTGCTGCGGTGATCTTGGAGCCTGTGGTGGGCAATGCGGGTTGTATTCCGCCGGAGCCGGGTTACCTGGCGGGGCTGCGCGAGATCACGGAGCGTGAAGGCGCGCTACTGATTGTCGACGAGGTGATGACGGGTTTTCGCGTCGCGCTGGGTGGGGCGCTCGAACTCTACGGCATCGATGCCGATCTGGTGACGCTGGGAAAAATTGTCGGCGGCGGTTTGCCCGTCGGCGTGTTTGGCGGGAAACGAAAATTCATGGATCTGCTTGCACCGCTCGGACCGGTGTATCAGGCTGGTACGCTCAGCGGCAATCCGCTCGCGATGGCTGCGGGCATTGCGACGCTTAGTTATCTACAGGAACATGCGGCGATAATCTATCCGCGCCTCAACGAAACCGCCCGAACCGTGGCCGAAAGCGTGTCGCAGGAAGCGGCGAAGGCCGGAGTTCCGCTCACCCTCAACCGCGTGGGCTCCATGTGGACCTGGTTTTTCCAGCGTGGCCCGGTCAGCAATTACGAAGAGGCCACGCGGTCCGATACGGCTGCGTTCGGTCGTTTCCATCGCGCCATGTTGGCGCAAGGAGTCTGGCTGCCACCGTCGCAGTTCGAGGCGGCATTTCTTGGCACGACGCACGAGAATGCGGAGATTCGCGCGACCATAGAGGCAGCGCGCATCGCATTTACGACGGACAATTCTATTTAGCTGCAGAAGCCCACGCGTCCAGCGTCACAAAGCGGCGTGTGGCTTTGTAATTCGCTAGCAGTTGCTCGGCTGCATTCACCGATGGCCCGCGATTCGCACCCAATCCACGATGTCCGCCGTCGTGAAGAACGATGTTGCTGGCGCGGTCGCGTCTGCTGTTCGTCTCGATCTTGGCCTTCAACTGGTCGGCGATCCGATCCGCTGACGGCTCGCTCCAGTCGTTTGTCATCGCGTTCCAGGTCACGGGTATCATGCCCAGGTCTCGCGCGGTGCGCAAAACAAAAGGCCGACGCGCGCCAAAGGGCGGCCGGAAATACTGTACCGGCTTGCCGACTAACTGCTCCAGCATGCCACTCGTCTGCTTGAGTTCCTCAACCACGCGGTTGGCAGGGGTGCGCGCAAGGTTTGGGTGGCTCCAGGAATGATTGCCGATCAGATGACCTTCCTTGGCGATGCGCTGCACAAGTGCGGGTTCAGCTTGCGCGAAGCGGCCAACCATGAAGAAAGTTGCGTGCACATCATGGGCGGCAAGAAGATCGAGCAGCCGTGGCGTCCACGCGGGATTTGGACCGTCATCGAATGTCAGCGCAAGCTCGTCTGGCCGTGGCGGCGCGGTGAGCGTTCGTCCGAAAACTTGCGAACCAGGAGACATGGCGGCGTAGGCGCAGCATCCCATGGCGAGCCCAACCGCGCCAACTGTGCCGAGTCCCACGCAAATTCCAGTAGCTAATGGAGAAAGCATTGTTAGTACCAGTGTGCGGCGCGGCAGGTGGGATTCGCAAGCGCTGCTGTAAATCCGGCATCCAATTTGAGAGGAACGGAGGCGCGGTTTGCGATGCGGAGGCCGCGGTTGGGATCGCGGCAGCCGGAAGGCGTATACTCGCTCTTGTTCGGGTCGCATCCTGGGTTGACCGGGGTCCCCGGCGACAGGTCTTCGTCGTCGGGGTGGTTTAACGGAGCGGCACTGGAGACAATCATGAGCCTTACCAGCTTTCCCGCCGGCGGAGCGTCTTCCTCCGGTTCTCCCATCACAAAAGTTACGATGCCTGCGCTCGCAGAAATGAAGCGGCAGGGCAAGCCCATCTCCGCGCTCACTGCGTACGACTACGCCACGTCGCGGCTCGTGGATGAAGCCGGCATCGATCTGGTGCTGGTTGGTGACTCGCTGGCCATGGTAGTGCTGGGCCACGAAAACACGCTGTCTGTCACTGTGGACGAGATGTTGCATCACACACGCGCTGTTCGCCGCGCTGTCCGTCGCGCTCTGGTGGTGGCCGACATGCCCTTTGGGAGCTATCACGGGACCGTCGGAGAGGGTGTGGCCAACGCGGTTCGCTTCGTGAAAGAGGCGGGCGCAGAGGCGGTGAAGATTGAGGGCCCGCGTGTCGAACTTGTGCGCGCTCTTACGTCGTCTGAGATTCCTGTCATCGGCCATCTCGGCCTGACGCCGCAGAGTGTTCACCGAATGGGCGGGTATCGCGTCCAGGCGCGTACATCCAAGGATGTGCAGTGCCTCCAAGCTGATGCTCATGCGCTGGCCAAGGCTGGTGCGGGGGCGCTGGTCCTTGAGGGCATTCCGCGTGAGGCTGCTGCCGCGATCACCGCCGAGCTGCCGATTCCCACTATCGGCATTGGTGCTGGTCCCGATTGCGACGGACAGATCCTCGTCTTTCACGATCTCCTCAACCTGACCTTTGGGCCGCCGGCGAAATTCGTGCGGCGCTACGGTGATGCGGCTGCATTGATCCGCGAAGCGGTCGAGCACTATCGCGAAGATGTGGAGCATCGCGCGTTCCCCTCCGATGCGGAGAGCTATCACCTAGCTGGGGTGACACGGCGAAACCTCAAGGGCGAATCGGAAGATGAGAACGCAACCGTGAATCAGGACGCCTTGCAAGACTGGGAGAGTTGAGCAGGGCCCGGATGGAGATTCTCTGCACTGTTGAAGAATTGCGGCAGTGGTCGCGCGCGAATCGGAAGGTGGGGGAGTCGATCGGCCTTGTCCCCACGATGGGCGCATTGCACGCGGGCCATGCTTCCTTAATTCGAACGGCAGCGAATTCATGCGGGCGGGTCGCAGTCAGCATCTTTGTCAACCCCACGCAATTCGGACCGAACGAAGACTATGCCAGCTACCCGCGCACTTTCGATGCTGACTGCGCACTGGCCCAGGCTGAAGGTGCGCACATCATCTTCGCTCCTTCTGTGGAAGAGCTCTATCCCGACGGCGCACTCACCAACGTCGAAGTTGAGGGTTTGAGCGAACGCTTGGACGGCAAGTCTCGTCCCGGACATTTTCGTGGCGTGGCCACGGTGGTTGCCAAGCTGCTCATTGCCGCAGAGCCAGATCGCGCCTTCTTTGGCCAGAAGGATGCGGCACAAGTGGCCGTGCTGCGCCGCATGGTGGCCGACCTGCGCATCGGGACCGAGATCGTCGTCTGCCCTATTGTTCGCGAGCATGACGGCCTGGCCCTCAGTTCGCGGAATATTTATCTCAGTGCTGCGGAGCGCGCACGGGCTCTCACACTCAGCCGCGCTCTTCGACGTGTGGAGGAGTTGGTCGCCCGTGGCGAGTGCAATGCCAGCGTGCTCCTTGCAACTGCGCGCGCC
>Ga0302325_10000861_pt1 | contig 81028 bp, 72 predicted proteins | sample Palsa_T0_2_FD_201948 | JGI IMG/M metagenome (GOLD analysis project Ga0302325, IMG submission 201948) | Peat permafrost microbial communities from Stordalen Mire near Abisko, Sweden - Palsa_T0_2 | ecosystem: Environmental > Terrestrial > Soil > Palsa > Peat permafrost | place: Sweden: Abisko... | reverse complement strand
CGGCGAGGGCGCATCAGCACATCGCCATGAACGTCGCCAGGACAAGAATGCCAATCTTGACCTTCTTTTCCCAAAAACTTGAACTCGTCAATTGTTCGAGCATAAACTATTCCTGACTGTTGGTTCGCCATAATACAACCGGCGTGCCGGAACCAGGCGCAGCTCCATATTCCACGACATGAATCGTTGGGTGGGGTAAATAGACTTGGGGTCAGTTTCGGATATAATGGATGTGGGCGGGACGCAACATTTGGCTGATGCTTTTGGACTGTCGTGTTATGAAAACGCCTTCCCAAAATGCAGTAAGCAGCTAAGCTAAAGGTAATTACCGGACTCTACGTTGACATTGCGTAAATTATGGGGTGTCTTGCATTATAACTGAATGAAAGTCAGTCCCGTTCCTGAATTTTGCCTTTTTTGCGCGTGATACTTGAAGTCACCTGCGGCATTCGCATAACAAGCGGTAAAGGGCCGGGAAAGTAACGTCGAGGGTTATTTAATAGCTGATTTTTGTTTTGGCTCCCGTGGCAATTCAGGACCACCAGCCAATAGAATCGAATGTACTGTTATTTTTTTGCTGAGAGGAACCGTGTCACACCGACAAATTTTTGACAGCCTGAGTAAAGTCGTTCGTTTTTCAGAAGCGTGGCTTGTCAGCTCCACACCGCGCGGCGGACTGCAGATCGTCCAGCCTTCCCATCTTGGGGAAAGGTGGGTCAAACCCTATTCCGTGGAATTTCATCTCCACGATGCGGCATCCTGGCTCGCGATCGTCGAAGACCGCCCGGTCCAAGGCGAAGAGGCCTGGCCGGAGGGTGTCGAGCAGTCGCGCTTTTACCGCGAATTTCTGGAAGCCTCCAAGCTGCGCCATATCGTCGCCGCTCCGGTGAAGTCGCCGGTGCTGCCGGGATATGACGGCGCGCTGTGCGTCTTTGGCCGCGACGAGCAGGGCACGTTCACCGACGCCGACATCAAGGCGATTGTGGATGCCGCCGGCCAGATCAGCCGCGCCGCCGCAACCAGTCGATCCTCGCGCGTCTCTCACGGTGAATGCGCCAACCCACCCGGTTGGATGCAGCGCGCCGACAGCCGGCTCACCGTGCTGAATTCCACGCTCAAGCCCGTCTTCGGCGAAGGATTTTCAGCGCTCGACGAACGAATCACCGAACAACTGAACCAGGATGCGCGGCATCGAATCCAGCGGCTCGGTAACGAGCAAATCATCTCCGATCGCATTTCAGTCGCCGACTCGCGCGGACAGCTTTGGGTATTCCGCACCGTGGCATTCAAGAATTATCCGGCGCTGGGAGGCGGGCCGGTGCTGTTCTATTGCCTGATGCCCAGCTACTGCGATTGGATTTCTCTGCGGGCGTCCGATTTTTCCGCCGATGCGGAAATCACCCGCCTCATTCCCGCGATGCAGTTCATGAGCGAAAACTTCCGCCGCGGGCCTGACCTGGGCGAAATCGCCCGGCACGTGCATCTCAGCCCGTTCCATTTCCATCGCCGCTTCACGGAGTTGCTGGGCATTACTCCCAAGCACTTCCTGCTGGAATGCCAGATATTCCACACCAAGCGGCTGCTGTTCGCTCGTGAAACGGAACTGGCCGAAATCTCCAAAATCTGCGGCTTCGCCCACCAGAGCCATTTCACCAGCCGCTTCAAGCAGTACACCGGCCTAACCCCCACGCGATGGCGAAAGATGATGGCCCGCAACGACGATTCCACCCGGCCGAAGATGGAAGTCAGCCATTAACCGCCGGTTTCAAAACCGTTGAAAGCCGCTGCGGATGGCGATTGCCTGGGGTATAAATCCCGCGATGGCCACCGCAGGCGTCCGCAAGCCCGCTTCGATCATGCCGAAAACATTCCGCGTCGGCAGCGTCAGCTTTCTCAATGCCAAGCCGCTCATCCACCATCTCGAATCCGATCCGCGGATTGATCTTCGCCTGGCGGTTCCCTCGATGCTGCTCGATGGATTGTCCGCCGGCCGGCTCGACATCGCTCTGCTGCCCGTGATCGACTACCAGCGGCTCGCCGATGCGCGAATCGTGCCCAGCGGCGGAATCGGGTGCGATGGGCCGACGCTCACCGTCCGTATTTTCAGCCGAAAGCCGATCGATCAAATTGAAAAGCTGGCCTGCGACCCCGATAGCCACACATCGGTCGCGCTCGCCAGGATCATTCTTGCCGAATGCTTTTCAATATGTCCGCAAATCACGGAACTGTCGCGCTCGGGCAACGATGCCGATGCCATGCTTCTCATCGGCGACAAAGTGGTTACGCAGGAACCGCGTGGATTTATTCATCAGCTCGATCTCGGCGAGGCCTGGAAAACATTCACCGCGATGCCGTTCGTATTCGCCGTCTGGACAACCCGCGCGGGGATCGACCTCGCCGATTTGCCCCAGCGATTAAGCCGCGCCCGCGAAAATGGCCTGGGCGCGCTTCGCGACATCGTCGCCCGGCACGCCGCCGACCACGGCTGGCCGGAAAATCTCGCGATGAAATATCTGTCGGAAAATCTGAAATTCGACATCGGCCCAGCGCAACTCCAGGCCATCCGCCTCTTCCACGATCTGGCCGCACGGCACGAAATCATCCCCACGTCGCGGCCATTAATTCTGTATTAGCGTCTGCCCCTGACCTGTCGCGTTGGTCATTCTGATCAGCTCATTGGTTTTCAAATCCAGGCTCGCTTCATCATACGTGATGCCGTTCAGGTTGTTGTTGTCCACAATGGTCACTTTGGCCAACTTCCCCTTGCGGCAATCGAGCGTCTGGGTCGTCGGATCGAAATCCAATTCTCCGCAGTAAATCGTTTTGTCGCCCGAGCGAATGATCATCGGGCCCTCCGCCACCATCTGCTTGAGCTTTGGCTCCGCAGGCTCGCTTGCCTTTGCGGGTTTGGTTGTCGTCTCTGCGTTGAAGATCGCGCGCACGGTCTCCGCATGATCGATGCGAACCGATTGGCCCTTGGGACCGGTCTCCTGGTGAACGATGGTGATCTCCCCGTTGATCTCAGCCTGATGCGATGCGTCATCGTAAACGAATCGTTTCTTCCAATCGATCGCCGTCTGCCCCGCACCGCCCAGTGCGTTTGACGTTCCGGCCGGCTGCGTGCTGGCCGGCGCCGCATCGCGCGACAGAATATCCCCAGGACCATCGACGCTCAGACTCTTGGATTGCACGCCGATATCAATGGTCTGGGCCAGCAGATCCCGCTGATTCAGCAGATTGCCGCCCGCATCGTGCGTAAACGATTCCACCTTCGATTTCTCATCCGCGGCACCTTGGAGCGAGAGATTTTCAATCTGCTTGTTCCGCATGAAATTCGCATCGTCGGAAATCATTGCGTCGCTTTTGCGGGTTGTCGGAGCCTCCTTCGGCGCGACATCCATCAACGTCGCGACGACTCGATCGCATTGGAATGATTGATGTTCATTCCCATCGTCCGAGCCCCCGGTGACGCCGCCCGAAACAATCGCCTGATTCGCCTTTCCATCCAGCGATGCGCCGTCTTTCCACTTCAGGTTCACGGGGCGCGGCTGATCTTTCGGATCGGTCGGCTGCTGAATTCCATCAAAACTGCCGGACCCGTTGATCGACGCAAACTGATTGTGCGGATCAAGCTGAATGACCGAACCCGTGATCGTGGAAGTCTTGCTCTTGACCACCGCCGGATGATCGATCGACCCCCACAGATGCACGTGCGGCTGGTCGTCCACCATCTTCACCCGCAGTTCATCCGCGTGTGCCTCCGAGCCATCCTTTCCGTTCACCACCACATCGCCGGTGGCAACCAGCTTGTCCAGCGCCACATCTTTCCCCAACTCGTCGGCATCCGCGCTTTTGCGAGTCGTCGGCAACAGATCGAACGTCAGCGAACCGGCTGAAATGCCTTCGTCCGTCTGCTCCGCATGGGCGGAACCTTCGCAGACGATTTGCCGCGCATACAGCTTTCCATCCGGCCCGCTGTCGCGAGTCAAAGTCAGCTTATCGCCGCTGATTTTGCGATCACCGCTCTTCGCATCGTGGACAGTGCAGTTCGCATCGCCCTCGGCAACAATCAGCCGCAGCGGCGGCGATGATTGCTTCTGCTGACCGCCGGCCGCCGGTTCATCGAACGTCAGCTTCACATCCTTCTGCGCGCTGAGATTGAATCTTGGATGATCGACCGACACATCGCCTTCAAGGTCGGCATCCCGAATTTCCATCTGATCGCCGGGCAAATCATAAAAATGCACATCGCATTTGTTTTCCCAGACAGCGCTTAGCACGCTCTTCGGATCGTTCGGATCTGGCATCTCCGTTTTGCCCGGGCCGGTGAATGTCGCCAGATGATTCGACCGGGAAAAATTGACGTCCTGACCCGCAACCGTCGAGGCGATCCCATCGGGCCGCGTCTGCCTGAGAATCACATCTCCCCACAAACGCGCGCTGGAATCGACGGTGTGATATTCAATGTGGCTTGCGATCGCATCCACCACCTGCCGCGACCCCGGCGCGGTCTGATGGACGACCACCGGCGATCCGGTCAGGCGCACAATCGCCTTTCCCTCGTCCAGCGGCCCCGCCGCTGCCACGTTTGTCGGGATCATCCTCATTGGGCCGTTCCAGAAAATATGGATCGGCTGTGCTGCCGCGGGCTTTGTCGCCCGGGCGCTGGCAACTGACGGCTGCGATGCCGCGATCACCGACGGCGCCTCCACGGACGACGCGGCGGGTGCCGATCCGCCATCCCCCTTCGCGGCGAAATCCACGTCCATGCGCGCGCCCCTGGCGATTTCCTCTTTCCCCTGAAACACGCGCACATCTTTGTAAAAAGTCGCCGTATATCTCTGCCGGGTCTCCGGCGGCGCGCCGGCCATCGGCGCGTTCACCTGCACCGGCGCAGCGCTGGCGGGCGCTGTATCGCTCGCTTCACCCGGCGGTGCGGCCACCACCGTTGTCTTCGGCGACAAATTCCCCGCATCCATCAGCGTCAGATCTTTCCCATGATCGATCTGCAGCGACTTGAGCCGCTTGTCGATGTCGTTCCAGTACAGCACCAGCCCCGAGCCGGTGAACGCGTAATCCTTCGCCGACACCGTCACGGGAATCTCATCCTCGCGCCAGAGCCGACCCGTATCATCGACATATTCCTGCGTGAACAGCCGATAGGTATCGTTGTCGAACTGCGCGTTGGTCATCGTCATCGTCATCTGCGCATCATCGTTGCTTTGCGCGTCGAGCGAGTTGAACAGCTTCACAACCACATCGCGCAGCGTGCCATAGCGCGGCGGCTCAGACGGTGAATTGCTCATCATTCCCTTATCAGCGCCCTGTGAAAACTGCACGACGCCGTCTTTCCCGCTGATCTGCATCATCTGCCCGCCGCTCAGAAAAATCTGGATCACCGGCGCGGTAACTTTCACGGTCCCATCAGGCTGCGGATCGTAATATTCGCATTTGAACTGGTAGCTGAGGTTCCCCTGCTTGTCGAACTGCTTGCTCCACGCATCGGAGCCGGGCTTGAAGATCTGATTGTTCCCCGCATTCGAATCGGCAAACTGATCCACCGGCGGCGAGCCGCTCCCCATCGGCCCGAATTTCGACTGCATCAGAAAATAAACCGTAAACGCCCCCACCAGCACAGCGAGCGTCCCGAAAATAAGAACCAGCTTTCGCATGCAAAAATCCACGACCCCATTTGGCGGCGGTGCGAAGCACCGCGCTGCGACACCCTCAACCCCCATCCACATCCAGCATTTTCAGCACCACCAGATCCTGCACGTCAATCAACCCCACCGGCCGATCCCCCTCATCCACCACCGGCAACTCATCGATCCGATATTGCCGCAAAATCGCCATCGCCTCGCTCGCCAGCGCGTTATCCCGAATCCGCTTGGGCGATCGCGTCATCACGGAACTAATCGGCCGTTTCAGCGCCGATCCATCATCATCATCCGTTATCAGCCGGCGAAGATCGCTGTCCGCGAAAATTCCCGACAGCTTGCCTTCGCCATCGATCAGCACGACCGCCCCGCTGCGCCGTTTGATATTGCTCACTTCGTGCAGCACCTGCGCCACCGTCAACTGATCCGAAGCCACCGGCAGATTTTCCCCGCGGCGAAACGTCATCGCCTCCCCCACGCGGATCAACTTTCGCCCGATCTGCCCAGCCGGGTGAAACATCGCAAATTCCTCCGCACTGAAATTCCGCGCCTTCATGACCGTCAGCGACAGCGCATCTCCCAGTGCAATCATCGCCGTGGTCGATGCGCTGGGCGCCAGCCCCAGCGGGCAAGCCTCCTCCACCTCGCCGAACGCCAACGCCACATCCGCCGCCCGCCCCAGCCCGCTGGCGGCCGAGGCGGTCATCGCGATCACCGGATGGTTCAGCTTCTTCACCAGGTTCAGCAGCCGAAGAATCTCATCGCTTTCCCCGCTGGCTGACATCATCAGCACGATGTCCCCCCTGCGCACCGAACCAAGATCGCCATGCACCGCATCCGTCGCCGAGAGAAAATGGCTCGGCGTTCCGGTGCTGGCCAGCGTCGCCGCTATTTTCCGCGCGATATGCCCCGCCTTGCCCACCCCGCTCGTGAGCACCGACCCCTCGCAGGCGAGAATCATTCGCACTGCCCGCCCGAAAGATTCGTCTATTTTCCCCGCCACCGAATGCACCGCATCCGCCTCGGCCTCAATCACCTGGCGAGCAAATTGAAGCATCTCGCGATCGGTCATTGAAGGTTTCCCGGGGGACACGCACTGGATTATCCGCCCGCCCACACTAAAATCAATCCAACGCCAATCAAGGATGAAGCGTGGAATATCGCGTCGAACTGGAAGTTTACAACGGCCCCCTCGACCTCCTTCTCTATCTCATCAAGCGCGACGAGTTGGATATCTACGATATCCCCATCACGCGCATCCTCGACACTTACATGACCTACGTGGACATGCTCAAGCGCATGCGCCACGAAAACGGTCTGGACATCAACGTCGCAGGCGATTTCCTGGTGATGGCCGCCACACTCATGGAAATCAAAAGCGCCATGCTCCTGCCCAAGCCCCCGCCCGCCGAGGGCGAAGCCTCCGCCGCCGCGGAGTTGGCCGATCCGCGCTACGAGCTGGTGCAGCAGCTTCTGGAATATAAAAAGATCAAGGATTCCGCCGCCCTGCTCGAGCAACGCCAAAAAGACCAGGAGCGCCGCTTCCCCCGCGTCCCCGCCGCCCCCACTTCAACCAGCGACGAGCCCCCCCCGCTGGACCTCGACGAGGTGCAGATCTGGGACCTGCTCGATTCGTTCAACCGCCTGATGAAAGAAGTCGGCGTCCGCGGCCCGCGCATTCACGAAGTCGTTTACGACGACACCCCCATCGATCTCCACGCCGCCGACATCGAAGACCGCCTTAATCGCGAAGGCAAGCTCTCCCTGCGCGCCCTGGTCATCGGCCGCAAAAGCCGCAGCGAAATGATCGGCGTCTTCCTCGCCCTGCTGGAACTGATCCGCCAGAAAAAAATCCTGGTCTTTCAAGGCGACGGCGAAGTCGATATGGAAATCCTGCCCGCGCCGGAGGAGCATCGGAATTCGGCGAACAACGCCGTAGAAAGCTCACCGTTGGAATAATATGAAGTTTAATTTAATGGGTCGGATCCGATAGATTATCCGGCCGCGGCAATCGGCTGCCGTGCCGAAAGCCGATGACCCAAACTGTTCGAGTTTCTTCGACGATTGTGTACAGCAATATGTAGTCGCCAATCAAAAGTCGCCGGATTTCGTAGGCGCGGAAATTGAGCCAACGTGTCGGCAGCTTCCAGAAGGCGCTGCAGCCACCGCGCGGCATTGAGCGGTGCGTGACAATCTACTGCGATGTAGCGAGCTTGCTCTAAAATTTGCGAATAAGCTGGTCGAGTGATCAGAACACGGTAGCTCATCGCTCGAGCTTCAATCCCAACTTGTCGGCAATCTTACGAACAGATTTTTTCAATGGACGTCCCCTCCCCGATCTTACATCTTTCATGCTTCGATCCAGAACCGTCAGCGTTTTCGCCAGTTCGGCCTGATCCATCAGTTCATCAAACGCCGCCGCGGAAAGAACGACCGCTTCAGTCTCGCCATTGGTCGTAATAAATAGTGGTCGATCAGTCGCCTTACGCTGATCGAGATGATCACGTAAATGGGTTCGGAAATCTGTAAAGTTGGTGATATCCGTGCTACGAGTCATGAAGAACCTCATCGTTAAACGTACAGAATTATGTACATCACCGGAAGAAAAACGAGGTTGTCAACATGGAAAACTTGCGAGTAAAAACGCGTCGTTATTCATGACGTTAACCAATCCAGCGATTGCCGATGATCGCGCTTATTCATCGCAGCCTGCTTTGCTGGCGAATAATCCTTATAGTCTCGGAGTTCCCCCCAAAACGCAGGTGGATTATCTCGAAGCCGACGGAATTGTTCGGGTGCCTCCGCAGGAAACAGAACATCACGAGGGTCCTTCTTCGCCAGCCGCACAAGTTCTCTGACCCTCCAAAGTTTTCCCTCGCTTAATTTGATAATCGCAAGGTGAACCAGATCTCTTGTTACCTCGGTTGGACGCTGGCCGTAACGCTCCAACGACTTTTGAGCCTCCGCCGCTTCCGAAGGATTCGGGAAAGCGATTGCCAGCTTCTGCAGAACTATTTGACGGGATATGAGAGGTTTCGAGTTCATCGAAATCCAATCCTCTACTCCCCCTTCTCCCGCTCCGGCGCCTTATCATCCGCATCGTACGCCTGATCCGCATTCTCTCCTCGAACTTCGATTCGCTCCATGCTCAGCGCGCCGCCGGTCTCGGGATCAATCTCCGCCAGCGCGCCGCACAGCCGCACGTCGCCGGTTGCCACCTCGAACGGAAACGGCATGTTCGTCGTCATGTGCTTCAGCACGCGATCTTTTCGGCGGCCCAGAACCGAATCGTACGGGCCGCACATCCCGAGGTCGGTAATCGCCGCGCTGCCGCCGGGCAGGATGCGGGCATCAGCCGTCGGCGTATGCGTGTGCGTGCCGACGATCATCGAGCAGCGACCGTCGAGCCAGTGCCCCATCGCGATCTTTTCGCTGGTGGCCTCGGCGTGCATGTCGCAGACACAAACCCGGACGTTTTGAGGCATATCGCCGAGCACCCATTCGGCTGCTGCGAACGGATCGTCCACCGGCGTGTTCATGTAAATGCGCCCCAGGAGACTGAACACGCCCACCGAGACCCCCGAGTTGGTCGAGACGATGGTGTACCTCCGCCCCGCGGCGCCGGCCGCGAGATTCGCGGGCCGCACGATCCGCTCGCTCGTTTGCAGCGTCGGCACGATATCGGCCTTGCGATAAATATGATCGCCCAACGTCACCACATCGACGCCGTAGCTGCGGATTTTGTGAAACAGATTGGTCGTGATTCCGCTACCGCCGGCAATGTTCTCGGCATTGGCGATCACCAGATCGACCGCGCGTTGCCGAACCAGTTCGGGAAGTTTCTGATGCAGAATCTGCCGCCCGGGACGACCCACAACGTCGCCAAGGCAGAGAATGCGCAGGGGCATCAACGTAGAATACCGGCGAGGCAAACAAGTTGCGAGTTGTGGGTGAATCTACCGGCAACTTCGCCAAACCTTTTCCTCATGCTCCGCCACGCATAGAATCGAAATAACAAAGATGGCCATCACCCTCGACATCCTCCCGAACGCTCTCGATCAGGGGCGAAAGCCGCCGTGGCTCAAAATGAAAATGCCGCATGGCGAGGGTTATGCGCGCCTGCTCTCCCTGGTGAACGAGCATCAGCTCCACACCGTTTGTCAGTCCGCCAAGTGTCCGAACATGGGCGAATGCTGGCACGCGGGAACCGCGACGCTGATGATTCTCGGCGACATCTGCACGCGAAGCTGCGGGTTCTGCCACATCGCCACCGGCCGGCCGCCATCGCTCGATCTCGACGAGCCGCGCCGCGTCGGGCATGCGGTGAAGCTCATGGCTTTAAAACACATCGTCATCACCAGCGTAAACCGCGATGAACTGGACGACGGCGGCGCGGGCGTCTGGGCTGATACGATCCGCCAGATCCGCGCGCAATCCCCCGGCACCAGCGTCGAAGTTCTGATTCCCGATTTCTGCGGAGACTGGAACGCGCTGCAGAAAGTTCTCGATGAGAAGCCCGAGATTCTGAACCACAACCTGGAAACGGTCCCCCGCCTTTACCGCACCGTTCGCCCGCAGGCGAAATATCATCGCTCGCTCAAACTCCTGCAGATTGCCAGGCAGCAGGGATTCATCACCAAGACCGGCATGATGCTGGGGCTGGGCGAGACGTCCGACGAGATCGAGCAGGTGATGGACGACCTGGTGGCCATCGGCTGCGATATCCTCACGCTGGGTCAATACCTCCGCCCCACCGTGCAGCACCTGCCTGTGGTCCGCTGGGTGCATCCCGATGAGTTTGCCGCCTGGAAAACCCGCGGCGAAGGCAAGGGAATCCGTCATGTCGAATCCGGCCCCATGGTGCGCAGCAGCTATCATGCTGAAAAGCAGGTGGATGCCGCCCGGTCGCCCGACTTGATCCGTTAGGGTATATCTGTAGAATCCCCCGCTCTTTATTGGAGAGTTTTGATGCCCCGAGAACGGACCGAACGCCGAGAGAAGTCAGACAAGTTTCAAACCTTCGCCCGCCCGAAGGTGAAAGTCGCGCGCATCAGCGCCAGCGGCAAGATGTACATCGATTACAAAGACACCGAATCGCTTAAGAAGATGGTCAGCGGGAACGGAAAGATTCTTTCCCGCAAGCGAACCGGCGCCACCGCGATGGAGCAGCGAATGCTCGCCCGCGCTGTCAAGCGCGCCCGGTATATCGCGCTCCTGCCCTACGTCACCACCGGCCTTTAAGACTAAGCGCTGAACAGATTGATCAGCGAATTAATCCGGCCAATGTGGCGCGACTGCGCGGGAATCATCGCTTTTTCCACCAGTTCAGCCGAATCCGAATCGAGATTATCTAGGGCATTGCGCATTTCCTTAAGCCCGTGTTCCTCCCCATCCCGCAGGGCATGAAGCGCCGCACTGTCGCCGAAGATCTGGGCCGTGCCCATCGCGATCTTGGCCCAGGCGCCCCACCCGCCGGAAGCTTCCTCGGGTAATCCACCGAGTTCGTTGACGCGCCTGCGAAAAATCTGTCCCGCCCGCACGTGATCGTGCTGCAGCTCGCGCAGTATTGAGACGCGCACCGGATCACTGCCATCACTGATGAGCTTGTCGATCCCCATGCGATAGGTTTCCGAAGCCGCGATTTCCCCGCGGAGAAGGGTGTTCAGTTGCCGGATCGCTTCCTCATTCCGCGACCGCATCGCTCCCTTGGATTCTGGCTCTAAACTACTCGCGGGAAACAAAAACCATCGTTGTTCTTGCGCATTCATAAATACCTCCAGCAAATGACATAGGGGCTGCAGCGCTTGTGCCGGAAATGCGTCGAATCAGAAAAACTGTTGCGAATAGGCCAAGCCAGAGCAAAAAGGCGGAAGAAACTGCCGAAAAATCTCAGAAGGGAATTTGGCCGGGGCGGAGCGAGCGAAAGAACCGGAAAATCTGTCGTATTGAAAGGTTATATCGGCGCAAAAAAAAGCCCACAGCAGCCAAGACGCTGTGGGCTCGGGAACTCCTGCCAGACTTTGAGTCAAGCGCGATGGACTGCGGGCACAACGCATTCCATCGCATTGGCAGGGAAGCCGGCCGCTAATGCGTTATTAGCTGGCCGACGAAAAACCAAAAGAACTCAGCAAATTCTGCCAAGCAATAATCAAGTCCGAGGCAGACCACCACCCCGCGACTTCGGGTTGTAGCTTACGCTCTGTTTGTCAAAAACACAAGCTTAATCATGGTAAAATAACATGAGTTTGGTTTAGGAATGTTGCGCAAATAAACTTTCTATATCTTGCCATCTCAGTCGCAAGCGAGCAATCGATCGTGGCAATAAAATCTTATAAACATCTCAATTATATAGTTTTACGACTGATTGGCACTGCGATGCTTCCCTGCTGGTTCAGTCCAGTAGAGTTCCCGAAAAATATCGTCAAAACCGACGAGCGCCGCATAAAACGCGACAGAAGGCTGGATTCTTCGACGCGTCCCATTTTTTTCTTTATGATCTTCACGCCGTGCCCTCCATTTCTCAACGATTGTTGCCCGTCCTCCAATTGACCCGCATGGCCCTCGTGTTCACCGCTTTGGCGGACAGCGGCTGCGCGCTGATGCTCTGGGCCAAGGACCAGGTTCGCTTGAACCACGGCGTCTTCTGGTACGAACTCAATCCCGCCCAGTGCATCGCACTCGCTTTTGTATCCATCGGTTTATACGGCTTTGGAATGAGCCTCAACGACATCATCGATCGCCGCCGCGATCGCCAGATGTCGCCCAATCGACCGCTCCCCAGCGGGCGCATCGGCGTCCGCACGGCCCACATCGTCTGCGGAATGCTCGCGCTGCTGGCCCTGTTTGGCGGAGAAACTTACACCAACGTCGCTCCCAACGCGGGAATGAGCCTCGTGCTCGTGGTCTTCACCGGGACATTGATCGTGTTCTATGACATCGCGGGGAAATATCTCGCGCCCCTCGGCCTGCTGTCACTGGGGCTCATCCGTTTTTTTCACGCCGCCATCGCAGCGCCCAGCCTTCCGGTGTTCTGGCATCCCCTGCTGCTGATGAACCACTTCACACTCGTCTCCACCGTCACCTACGCCTGGGAACACAAACGCCCCGCCCTGCGCCGCCGGCATTGGTGGGCGGTCGTCGCGGGTCTGGCGTCTTTCGATCTTCTCGCCATCACGTTGTTCTGGTGGCGATGGCACATCACCCGCGCCGGTTTTCCCGGCGGCGCGCTGGGCATACGGCCGGCGCTGCTCGTCCCCACATCAGCGGCTGCAATATTTTTTGCTCTTGCCGTATGGATTCGCCGCAACAGCGCCAACTCCCGCGCTGCCGGTCAAACGCTCATGCTGACAGGCCTGATGTGGCTGATCGTTTACGACGCCAGCTTCGTGATCGGTTTCGTGGGAATCCCCGAGGGAATCATGATCCTGATGATGCTCCCCGTCACCTACGCCGCGGTCATCGTCATGCGCTGGTGGAGCCGAATGATTCTCCTCTCCCAGCGCCCCGAGTTCAAAAGGATGGAAACGTGAAACCGAATTCCGTCTGCCCTTCGCCATTCATTCCGACTTAAATCCCTTGCGCCTTTGCTTGCTGTACCGATGCAGCGCATCTTCGATGATCGGATACGCCATCTTCGCGGGCTCGATCGCATCCACCTCGACCGCTTTGCCTTCGAGCTGTTTGTAGTCCTGGAAAAATCGCCGAAGCATCGTCAAGCGGTGCGGCGGCATTTCGCTGGCCTCGCGATAGACATTGAATTCCGGATCGTCCTTGGCCACTCCGATAATCTTGTGGTCCTTCTTCCCCCCGTCGATCATGGTCATTAACCCAATCGTCCGCACACGAGGGATGAGAGTAAGGGGCACCACAGTTTCCTGACATAACACCAGAACATCCAGCGGGTCGTCATCCTGGGCAAGCGTTTGCGGAATGAATCCATAATTCGCGGGGTAGTAAACCGCCGAATAAAGCACACGATCCAATTTTATCAGGCCGCTCGCCTTGTCCAGTTCGTACTTAACGCTTGACCCGAACGGGATTTCTATAATGGCGGCGAACTCTTGTGGTATATTCTCGCCGGGAGTGACATCATGCCAGGGGTGGATCATAGTAATACTTCTACGTCGGCGATATCGACCAGACAAGCCCTCTAATCCAGCCCCGCAGATTATCCAGGTCCGATAACCATTACAAAAAGGTCAAGACTAATAGATTCGCCAGATTAACATCACCCAGCCCGACTTCGGGACAAAACCGACCATTATTTCTCTCACGGCCATACGCCGCGGGTTATATATCCGCATTGCCATCGTCGTGGTGGCTGAGCCAAGTCGCTTGCTGCGGGAGCAGAGACTATTTCGGACCTTGTACACAATTCTTCGTTGAATTCACCGCCAATGCGTTCTCGCGGAGGTGTTCTCCCCGAGAAAGTGGCCGAGCAACCCCTCGCCGCGATGCTGTGGCGTCGCCGGCAGATTATCGGCTGGAGCGTCGTCGCGGCATTTACGCTCGCGTGCATCTATCTCCTGCTGGCGCGCCGCATGTACACCAGCGAGGCGGCCGTTTACATCCTCGAAGGCCGCGGCCAGGTCATGGGCCAGGAACAGGCGGATGAAACCCGCAGCGATGACTACCTCAACACTCAGTGCGAGCTGTTCACTTCCACGCCGGTCCTCGCCCTGGCGCTTTCGGAAGATGGAGTCAAGGACATCGAGACGCTCCGCAACGAGAGCGATCCGATTCAATATCTGCAGCAGAATATTAACGCCGAAGTCGGCAAGCATGACGACCTGATTTACGTTTCGCTGGAGGCCCACAACAAGTACGACGCGGCCAAGCTGGTTAACGCGGTCGTGCAGGCGTACGTCACTTATCAAACCACCATTCAGCACAGCACGTCCGCCGAGGTGCTGGACCTTTTGCAGAAAAAGCAGGCGCACGATGAAGATGCAATCGCGGTGAAGAACCAGGAGCTGGCGGCGATTCGCGATCTCTACGGCGAGACGGCTTACGATTCCACGCAGAATAATCCGGTCATCCAGCAGGAATCGGCGCTCTCCGCCGCCCTCACCCAGGCTCGTCTTGACGCAGTGGATGCCAAGTCAGAGTATGACCAGGCGCTTCAGATGGTGGGGAACAACGCGGACATGATGCAGAAGATCGAAGCGCCGGACAGCCCAGCCGATGCTGTCGCGGCTTCGTCCGATCAGCTTCCCGCGATCAAAACCCAGATCATTCAATACGAGCAGGCCGTGCAGGACATGGAACGGACTTTTCTTCCCGACCATCCCCGCGTGCAAACCGCGATCGGTCGCCTCAACGAGCTTGAGGTGATGTACGTTCGAGCGGAGCGGCAGCGCTGGCTTTCCGCCCAGGCCCACACGGCGGCGCTGCAGAGTTCCTTTGACGACCAGCACAAGCTCGTGCTCCAGCAGGCGACGCGCTCGGCTGATTACGATCGCGTCTCCGAAGAACTCAAACGCATCCAGACCGACCTGGACGTTATCGGAAACCGCATCAACGAAGTCAGCGCCAACCAGGATGCCGGCAGCCTGAACATTCAGATCACTCAGCCGGCCATGGTCGCGAACAATCCATCGCATCCCGCGAAGTTGCGGGTCCTCGCAGGCTGGCTGCTGGCGGGACTTTTCGTGGGATGCGGCGTGGGCATCGGGCTCGAAAAGTTCCCGCTGGGCGCACGCCCCATGAGCGAGCTTTCCGTGGAACTGGGCGCTCCCGTCATTGGAGTTCTGCCCCCGATGGCCATGTCCACCATGGCCGAGCGAGCCCTGCAGACGCATTTTGATCCGGCCGGCGCCGTCGCTGAAACATCCCGCTCCATCGCACGCATCGTCGCTGAATCGGGTCTGGACGATGCCGGGGGTCGAACGCTGCTCGTCGCCAGCATGAATCCGCTGGAAGGCCGCACCACGCTGGCGACCAATCTGGCCATCGCGATGGCCCAGAGCGGCATGCGGGTCCTGCTCATCGACGCCAACTGCCGGGCGCCGCGACTGCACGCCCTTTTCAACCTGAACAATCAATTCGGGCTCTTCGACATCCTGCACGGCCGCACGGCCGAGCATCGGGCCACGCACTCCACTTCCATCGAAAACGTGGACGTGCTCACGGCCGGCACCATGACCAGCAACACCGTCGAGCTGCTCAACACGGAACTGCTGGTGGATGTCCTGGGAGAGTTCTCTGATCAGTATGATCGTGTCATCGTGGATTCACCGGCGCTGGGACGCGGTGTGGAAGCGCGAATTCTGGCGGCGAACTGCGCCGCGGCGATCCTGGTGACCGCCGCTCGGCCAACCGCCAGGCGGCAAGTCAGTTTCGGGCTCGGTTTGTTGCGCAGCGTAGGAGCCAACGTTCTGGGGTTGGTCATTAATGAGCCAAGCTCCTACGATCCGCGTAAGCCCGCCAGAGTCGGATCCGCAGCCTTGCGGGATCCGCTGGCAACAGACAAAGCACGCACACTTCATAACGCACTGGCGTCGGGGTCCGAGGAGTAGGCCGGAACGAGATCGAAAAAAAGGGTTCCGATGTTCGACCGCGAATGGGTACGCGGCGAGTGACGGAACTTTTGCAGCCGCCGATTGTTCGGAGGTGATTGGGACCATTTTTTTCCCGTCGCCTGTTTCCAATCGGTGGTGTATGAAATGTCAGGGCGGGAATGATCACCGCTCTGAAATCAGTGGGTAACTGATCGCGCTGTTGTTTTTGTAGTTAGGAGTGGAAGTAGCAATGATTGGTCAGGAAACCGCAACCCTAAGGGTTGCCGATGAATCACATTTAAGCCAGGACTTCCCGCCGGCGAGATTTTCGTTGCCGCGGAAGCCCGGGGGATCGCGTCGCGCCCGGCCGCGTCCCATTCACAAGATCAAAAGCCTGCATTCCCGTGAGGATATCGACGCCATCCTCCACCGCGAGTGCGCCCGTTCCGAACGAAACGGGCATGAATTCTGCCTCGTGGTGATCGGCATGGCCGATAACAGCGCCCCGAGGCAGCTCAATCGGCTCGCGGGATTTCTCTGCCGGCGGTCGCGCTCCACCGATGAAGTCGGCTGGTTCGATTCGCGCCGGCTCTGCGTGGTTCTTCCCGACACCTCCGAGGAAGGCGCTGTCGCCTTCGTGCGGGATTACACCGAGTGCGCCAACCATCGCGGGCTTTCACCCGTCTGCAATATCCTCAGCTATCGCGGTCAGACGCACAGCGACAATGAACGGCTCACCGCCGAGCAGATCGCCGTGGGCATTGAAGAAGCCGGGCAGGATATCCCCCTCAATCAAAAGCGGTCCCCCGCCGTGCAGCTCGTCGCTTCGCGCAACGTCACCAACCTGCTGGTCAGGCCGCTTCCCTGGTGGAAACGCCTGCTGGACGTTTCCGTCGGCAGCCTCATCCTGGCCGCCGCGATGCCGGTCATGGCGATTATCGCAATCGCAATCAAACTGTCCGATCGCGGCCCCGTCCTCTTCAGCCAGCGACGCGCCGGCCTGGGCGGCAAGCCGTTCACCATCTACAAGTTCCGAACCATGATTACCAACGCCGAGGCCCAGAAAGCCCAGCTCCGTCACAAGAGCGAGCAGGATGGACCGGCGTTCAAGATCAAGCACGATCCGCGCATCACCCGCGTGGGCCGGCTGCTTCGCGAAACCAGCCTCGATGAGCTGCCGCAGCTTTTCAATGTCCTCAAGGGGGACATGTCGCTCGTCGGCCCCCGGCCGCTGCCGGTGGAAGAGAGCAACCGCTGCGCCACCTGGCATCGCCGCCGGCTCGACGTCACGCCCGGCCTCACCTGCATCTGGCAGGTCACCGGCCGCTCCAGCGTCAGCTTCGCCGAGTGGATCCGCATGGACCGGCGTTACATTCGCGCCCAAACCTTCTGGGTCGACGTCAAGCTCATTTTGATGACCGTCCCCGCCGTTTTGCTTCGGCGAGGACGTTAGAGATTTTCAACTTAACCAATGATTGGGGATGCAAAATGTCAGTCGATACTTCAGCATTACTGTGGCCGGCCAAGCGCAATCTTTTCGGCGTCGACGTAAGCGCCACGAACTACGATGAGGCGGTGGAGGCCATCATCCGCTCCGCCGCCGCCGGCCGCGGGGGCATCGCCGCCTTCCTGGCGGTCCACGGCGTCATCACCGCCGCGACCGATCCGGAATATTGCGAGCGCGTCAACCGCTTTCAGCTCGTCGGCCCCGACGGCCAGCCCGTGCGCTGGGCGCTCAATTTCTTCCACAACACGAAACTTGGCGACCGCCTCTACGGCCCGGAAACGATGCGCCGCGTCTGCGAGCGCTGCGCGGAGGAAGGCCTCGGCGTCTTCTTCTGCGGAAGCACCACGCAGGTGCTGGCGCTGCTGGCGTCGCGCATGAAGGAGATGTTCCCCAACCTGATCATCGCCGGCGTCGATTCTCCCCCGTTCCGCCCGATGACCGAGGCCGAAAACGATGAGCTGTGCGCCCGCATCAATTGCAGCGGGGCCGCCGTCGTGTTCATCGGCATGGGCGTTCCGCGTCAGGAAATCTTCGCCGACAACAACCGCGACAAAATTCGCGCCTTTCAATTGTGCGTGGGCGCTGCGTTCGATTTCCATGCCGGAAACAAGAAAACCGCGCCTGCGTTCATGCAGCGACACGGACTGGAATGGCTTTACCGCCTCACCCAGGAACCGGGCCGGCTTTGGAAACGTTATCTCATCACCAACAGCATTTTCCTCGGCCTGGTGATTCGAAGCGCGGCTCGGCAAACGATGCGGCGATGGTTCGGGCAGGAGGAGGCCAGCGCATGACCGCCTCCCTTGAGACGCAGCCCGCCATCAAAACACCCGGATCGACAGCCAACGCCTTCAAGAAAGGCTTTTGGGCTATTGCCGATCAGGGCCTTTTTGCCGGCTCAAACTGCGTCATCAACGTCATGCTCGCCCGCTGGCTAACGCCCACCGAATATGGTGAATTCTCCACCGCGTTCGCGGCGTTCCTGGCCCTGGGCGTCATCCACACGGCGCTCCTCACCGAGCCGATGCTCGTCTATTCCCCCGAACGGTATCGCGATCGGCATCGTCATTATTTCGGCACGCTGGTTTATGGGCATCTGCTGGTCTCTCTGGCGGCGTCGCTGGTGCTGCTGGCCGCGGGGTGGTATCTCGGCGCCCAGGGACAGCACAACCTGTCCGTCGCCCTGTACGGTTTCGCAGGCGCCGGACCGTTCATTCTTCTCCTCTGGCTCATGCGCCGCACCTGCTACGGGCAATTAAATCCCAAGCGCGCTGCCGTCGGGGGCGTACTGTATCTTGTACTGATGATGAGCGGCCTCGCCATCGTTCACCATTTTCTAACCGTCAGCGTCACCCTCGCGCTGACAATCATCGGCGTCAGCAGCCTGCTCTCGGCGATCTGGCTCGGGTACGGCCATGTGGACCTTCGTCCACCCGGTGAAATGTTCCGCGATGTCACCGCCGAGCATCTCCGCTACGGTCGCTGGGCCACGGCCACGCAAATCCTCGGGTTCATCCCGGTGAACATCTACTATTTCCTGCTGCCCAAATTAGCGACCGTCGAGCAATCCGGCGCGCTGCGGGCGCTGAACAACATGTTCATGCCCCTGCTGCAGGCCAACACCGCGCTCTGCCTGCTGCTCATTCCCGCGTTTGTCCGCGTGCAGGGAACGCCCGAGGGCAAGCGCCTGCACCGATGGTCGCTGCTGATCCTTGCCGGCTGCCCCCTGGTGTACTGGATTTTCATGGGCGTCTTCGCCCACCAGGCGGTGAACATCGTCTACGGCGGAAAATATGTGCAATATTCCGGTCTCGTCTGGATCCTGGGAATCCAGCCCGTGATCGCCGGCATGTGCGGAGTCTACGCCTCCGTGCTCAAGGCGCGCGGAAAGGTCAACGCCGTTTTCTGGGGTGGGTTCGTCGCCGCCGTCGGCGCCATCACCCTCGGTGTGGAGATGACGCGGTTGTATGGTTTAGCCGGCGTATGCTGGAGCATCGTCATCACCTATGGGCTTCATCACATAACGCTCTGGCTCTTCAGCCGAAATATGAAATGGCGTGCCCGCTCCGATGCACTGGCTGAGGCCGAAGCGGTGGCGGAAACTGAGGCGGAACTTGCACGGCAGCTTCCCGAACCGGTCTAGGCCGGCCATGAAAGCGTCCGTCGTAGGGCGATTGATATGATTTATCTCGCAGTCACCAAGTTCATGGGCTTTATCGCGACGATGTTCGTCGCCCTGGGACAGGCTCAGTTGATGATTCGCTGGCGAAAAAGCCCGGCGCCGACCACACCCGCGCAGCGATCTTCGCCGGCCATGCGCGTCCTTTTCCTCCATCGCGATCTTCCGCTTCACGGCGGCGTTCCGCAGTGCCTCATTAACCTCGCCCGCGCTCTCGATCCACAGCGCATTGAATTCCACCTCGCCAGCTTCGATATGCCCTCCGATGAAATGGTCCGCAAATTCCGCGAACTGAACATGGAGCCGCGTTGCATCGGCGACAAGGGATATTTCTCCCCCGCCAGAAAACTTCGCGCCCTGCTGGAAGAGAATGAAATCGACATTCTGGTGGCGACGACCTTCAAGGCATATCTGTGCGCGAAAATGGCGGCCAGCGGGCGCAACGTCGGCGTGGTGTTCTGGCTGCACGCGGTGCGCGGCTCCGTCGAAGGATTTTTCCGCCGCGCCATGCGCGATTTCCTCACCAAGGACGATCCCATGCTCTTCGTCTCGCGCGCCGTCCGCGAGGCCCAGCTTCCCCCGGGCCATCGCGCACCCGCGGAGGTTATCTATAACGGCGTCGAAGACGTCTCTGCCGATCCCCTCCAGCAGCCATACGAACGCGCCATGCGCACCGTGTTCAACATTCCCGAGGATGCCATGGTGCTGGCATATATCGCCGAATTCATCATCTGGAAGGACCATGCGACCGCCATCAACACCATGCACGAGCTGGTCCGCAGAAACGTCAACGTCCACATTCTGCTGATCGGAACCGGCCAGGATATCGAAGCGGCGCGCGTAATGGCTAAAGCCGGGCCCGCCGCGAACCGAATTCATTTCCTGGGCGCTCGTTCCGATGTCCGCAGGCTCCTGGGCCTGGTGGATATCTACATTCACACGAGCCGTGAAGAGGGTTTCGGCCTGGCGGTGGTGGAAGCGATGCTGGCCGGCAAGCCCGTAGCGGCGGTCGAAAGCACCGGGGCCGTGATCGAACTGATCGAATCCGGCCGCACCGGCCTCCTGGTGCCACCGGGTTCGGCCACCGCAATGGCCGACGCGGTGGTCCTGCTGGCGAGCGATACGGTGCGGGCGCGGCAGATGGGCCGTGCGGCGCGGGCCTCCTGCCTCGAAAAATTCGGGATCGATCGATTTGCCGAATCGATCACCCAGTTCCTCGAGGAAGCGTTTCCGTCGTCCGTTCGACGCCGCAGGATTATTTCCACCGTCGCCGTACCGGTTCCCCAAATGGCGCCGGCCCCAATCGTCGCCGAGTGCGGCGTGGGTGTCCCGCCCATTTCCTGAAAAAATATCGACGGCTGAGCCATGACCCACGGCAATCGATTTATCCGAATCCTCTGCTTTCTGCTGATCGGCTACGCGCTGCTCGGCAAGGGGTTCGCCTATCTCGGCGTCGCACCACTCTATGTCGGTGAGATGACGATGGCGTATGGCATATACGCCCTCCTCGTCAGCGAAAACTGGAGCCGCATTCTCCGCACCGCCTGGCTCTGGCCCCTGATCGCTCTCATGGGCTGGGGCGCGCTGCGGACGCTCCCCTTCCTTGCCACCGACGGCGTCGATGCCCTGCACGATGCGGCCATGTGGATCTGGGGCCTGTTCGCCATCGTGATGTCTTCCCTCATCGCCGCCGAGCCCTCGCGCCTGCGATATCTCGAATCAAAATTCCGCGTGTTCGCCAAATGGCTGCTGATCATTGCCCCGTTTTCGTTCATCCTCACCAATTTCTCCGATGATCTTCCCCGCGCCTTCTGGGCGGATGTTCCCTACGTGCTGGTGAAGGGCGGCGATCTGATCGTGCACCTCACCGGCATCTTCGCGTTCGCGGTGCTGCTGGGCGGCATCAGCATTTCGCTGCTGATTCCCGCCATGATGGTGAATCTCATGCTCTACTTCACCGGTCGAGCTTCGATGGTCACCTTCTGCACCGGGGCCGCCATCGTCACCGCGCTGCGGCCCAAGTCGATCATCCCATGGACCGTCTTCCCCGCGATGGTCATGGGCGTTGTGTTGCTCTGGGTGTTCAATATTCACGTCGTCCCCTCCAGCCGCCAGCCCGATCGCGAAGTCTCCGCCGAGCAGATCGTCAGCAATTTCTCCAGCATCTTCTCCGACAGCGACCAGCAGACTCTTTCCGGCAGCAAGGCGTGGCGGCTGGCGTGGTGGGACACCATCATCAAGTACACCGTTCACGGAAAATATTTCTGGAAGGGCAAAGGCTTCGGCATCAACCTCGCCGATGACGACGGCTTCCAGGTCGAAGCCGATCACAGCCTGCGCAATCCGCACAACGGCCACCTCACCATCCTCGCCCGCGGGGGCGTTCCCATGTTCGCCATCTGGGTCCTGTGTCAGCTCACGCTTGCATTCGGCCTGCTCAGCAGCGCGTACATCGCCCGCCGGCGCGGTGATGCGCACTGGTTTGGTTTTCTTATATTTCTCTTCATCTATTTTGTGGCATTTCTCGTGAACGCATCATTTGACGTATTCCTGGAAAGCCCCGTCGGTGGAATCTGGTACTGGTGCGTGTATGGCATCGGCATCGGATCGGTGTGGGTCTATCGCAATTGCCCCCAGGCCCTTCATGAACCAGCGCCCGCGGCGCCGCCCGCCCGACGGCGACGGCTCTTCAAAGAGAATATGGCCGTATGCGCGTCCTGATCTGCCACAACTTCTACCAGCAGGGCGGCGGAGAAGACCAGGTTTTCGCGGCGGAAACGGAGCTGCTGCGAAAAAATGGCCACGACGTGCTCACGCATTCGGTGCGCAATGACGACATCGAATTGCAAGGCCGCCTGAAGCTCGCCGCCGCGACCCTCTGGAACCGCCCCGCCGCCGCGGAAGTAGCCGATCTCGCCCGCAAACACGAGGCTCAGATCGTTCATTTTCACAACACGTTTCCCGTGCTCTCGCCCGCCGTCTATTCGGCCGCGCGAAACACCGGCGCCGCCGTCGTGCAGACGCTGCACAATTACCGCCTCCTCTGTCCCTCGGCGACTTTCTTCCGAAACGGAAAAGTGTGTGAACAATGCCTCGGACACGTTCCGCTCGCCGGCGTCGCGCATGGCTGCTACAGGGGCAGCCGCACCGTCTCCGCCGTCACTGCCGCAATGCTCACCTTCCATCGGGCGCTGGGCACCTACGCCAACCAGGTGGATGCCTACATTGCCCTCACGAATTTTTCCCGCTCAAAATTTCTGCAGGCCGGCTTCAACCCGGATCAGGTCCATGTCAAGCCGAATTTTCTCGATCCCGATCCCGGCCCGGGAACCGGCGACGGCGGATTCGCCCTCTTCGTCGGCAGGCTCAGCGAAGAAAAAGGGATCCGCCCGATGCTGAGCGCCTGGAAATCCGCCGGCAAAACGACCCCTCTGAAAATCTGTGGCGACGGCCCGCTGGCTGATGTCGTGCGCGACTCGGCCGCCGAAAATTCCGCTGTCCAGTGGCTCGGCCGCCGCCCGCTTTCGGAGGTAATCGACCTGATGGGCCGCGCCGCCGTTCTCATCTTCCCCTCCCTCTGGTACGAAGGTTTCCCCCGCACCATCGTCGAATCCTTCGCCCGCGGCACCCCCGTAATCGCCAGCAACCTCGGCTCCATGAAAGAGCTGATCCACCCCGGCCAGACCGGCGCGCTCTTCGAACCGGGCGATGCCGCTCAACTCGCCGATGCCGCCCTCGCGCTGTGCAACAATCCTTCCGCTCTCTCCGCCGCCCGCGCGCATGCGCGGCAGGAATTCCTCTCCAAATACGACAGCTCGCGCAATCACCGCATGATGCTGGAAATCTACAATCACGCCATCGCCCGCCGTGAGCGGATCGAAGAACCGGAAACTGTCGCCGCAACCTGATTCACAAATCCGCTCCAGATTCTTCTTTTTGCGACACTCGCCTCGCTTGGCTTGAACATTTGACATCAATTCACGACCATCTCCGCACAATGCTTTACCGGGTCGCATGCTGAAATATTTCTCGCGGTTTATCCTGGGCGTGCTGGTGACTGCGGCGCTGGTGGTTTTGATCTTCGGTCCTCGACCCGAATCCGCACTGCCGCCCGGAAGGGAAAACGACACCATCATCCACTACTGGGAAAAATGGAACGGCCCTGAAGGCGCATCGATGCAGCAGATCGTCGATGATTTCAACGGCAGCGTCGGCAAGCGCAAACATATCTTCGTCGAAATGATGTCCATCAGCGACATCAACCAGAAAACGCTCGTCGCGACCGCCGGGGGAGTGCCGCCGGATGTCGCCGGGCTTTGGGATCCCATGGTCGTGCAGTTCGGCAGCCTGCAGGCCCTGGAGCCGCTCGAAGACCTGGCCGCCGCGAAAGGAATCACCGCCGATTACTACCTTCCCGTTTTCTGGAACGCGTGTCATTTCAACGGCCATCTTTACGCGCTGGTCAGCACGCCCGCGTCGATTGCTTTGATCTACAACAAGAAGATTTTCCACGACAACGCGGACAAGCTCCGCGCTGCCGGGCTCGATCCCGACACCTATCCAAAATCAATCGACGAACTCGATCGCTATTCCGATGTTCTTACCGAGTTCACCACCGATTCCAGGGGTCGCCGGCATGTTTTGCGGGCGGGTTATCTCCCCATGTCGCCGGACTACGACTGGTACGTGACCAGCATGCCGCTGTGGTTTGGCGCCAGCGAGTGGAACGTCGCAACCCATCGTTTCACGCTCACCGATCCGGGCGTGATCCGCGCCTTCGAATGGATGCAGAGCTTCCCCAAAAAATACGGCAAGGAGGTCGTCAGCGAATTTTCCACCGCGCAGGGCGGATTCAATTCCGCCCAGAACGCGTTCATCGCCGGAAAGCTCGCCATGCAAATGCAGGGACCGTGGATGGCGAATTACATCCATCTCCTCAATCCCGCGATGGACCATGACTGGGCCGCCGCCCCTTTTCCCAGCGATGTCCCCGGCCTGGAAAACGTCACCTACTGCCCGTTCGACACTCTGATGATCCCGCGCGGTTCTCACCATATTCCCGAGGCATTCGAATTCATCGCCTTCGTCAATACGCAGCCGGAAATGGAGAAACTCTGCCGCCTTCACTGCAAGAATTCGCCGCTGGCTCACCCAAGCTGGGATTTTCTCCATAATCATCCCAATCCGTATATCAGCGTTTTTCAGAATCTCGCCGCCAGCCCCAACGCCCACGTGACCATGCAATGCCCCATCGCTCCCGAAGCCGGCGCCGAATTGACCGCCATCGTGCAGGGGGTCCTCGCGATGGAGATCGACCCCAGGGCCGCGCTCGAAAATGCACAGGAGCGCCTTCAGGCTGAATACGATCTTTTTGAGGAAAATCTTCGGCGGCGGATAGGCGCCAACTGAATCATGACCACGCGCGGCGAAACTCGAAATCTTCTCAAGGGTCTGGCGTTCCTCTCGCCCTGGCTCGTGGGGCTTGCAGTCTTCATGCTCTTGCCCATCGTCCTCTCGCTGTATTACAGCCTGTGCGACTACAACCTTTTCCAGCCGCCCGTCTTCATCGGCTCTGAGAATTACCGATCGCTTTTCAATGACGCGATATTCTGGCGATCGCTGCGCATCACATTGCTCTATGCCGCGATTTCGATCCCGATGGCGCTTTTCGTGTCCCTGGGCGTCGCACTTTTGCTCAACGTTAAAATCCGCACGCAGCCGCTGTTCCGTACGTTGATCTTCTTCCCCTCTCTCGTCCCCACCATCGCTTCGGCCATGCTCTGGAAATGGATGTTCAACCAGCAGCTTGGACTCATCAACCGCATGCTCGATCCCGTGCTCAATTTTTTCCACCTGGCGGCGCCGCCCTGGCTCGATTCTTCGAACTGGGTCGTGCCCAGCCTGGCGATCATGTCCGTCTGGAGCGTCGGCAACACGGTCGTGATCTATCTCGCCGGCTTGCAGGATGTCCCCCGCGAACTTTATGAAGCCGCGGAACTCGACGGCGCCGGCGCCCTGGGCCGGCTTTGGAACGTCACGCTCCCCATGATTTCCCCGGTGATCTTCTTCAACCTCATCATGGCCATCATCGGAATTCTGCAGATTTTCGACACGCCCTTCATGATGACCAAAGGCGGTCCCAATCGCGCCAGCTATTTCTTCACGTATTACCTGTACGACAACGCCTTCACCAATATGAAAATGGGCTACGCCAGCGCGATGGGATGGATCCAATTGCTGCTTGTGCTGGCACTGACCGGCATCGCGTTCTGGTCGAGCAAAAAGTGGGTTCATTATCAGGGAAAATGACCAGCAAACGACAACAAAATTTCAACCAGATCGCGACCTATATCGCGCTGACTCTCATCAGCGCTCTGGCGGTGATTCCCCTTCTCTGGATGTTTTTCACCAGCCTTAAACCCGACTCGCAAATCGTGGAAATGCCGCCCACCTGGATGCCGCACCAATTCGTCTGGCGAAATTACCGCCTGGCCGTCTCCAGCGAATCAACCCATTTCCCGCTCTGGACGCGCAACACGCTCATCATCGCGCTGCTTGCCGCCGTCGGCACGACGTTTTCCAGCGCCGTCGTCGCCTACGGCTTCGCCCGCATCCGTTTTCCCGGGCGCGGGGCGCTGTTTGCCGTGATGCTCAGCACCATGATGATCCCGTTCCCCGTCACCATGGTCCCGCTGTTCACCATATTTGTCTGGCTCGGGAAACATACGCCGTTCGAATGGATCGGCACTTCCAAGCCGCTGTGGGTGCCGGCATGGTTTGGCTCGGCGTTCAGCATCTTTCTCCTGCGGCAATTTTTTATCACCATTCCCGACGAACTCTCCGAAGCCGCCCGCATCGACGGCTGCTCCGAATGGGGAATCTTCTGGCGGATCATGCTCCCCCTTTCCCGACCGGCGCTCTCTGTGGTCGCCCTTTTCACATTCATGTGGGCGTGGCGCGATTTCCTGGGGCCGCTGATCTTTCTCCAGCTTCCCACGCAGTACACCCTTTCCCTTGGATTGCAGACATTCCAGTCCCAGCACGGAAACACGCCCTGGAATCAGCTCATGGCCGCCAGCGTGCTGATTATTCTTCCCGTCCTCGTGCTGTTTTTCATCGCGCAGAAAACCTTCATCGAAGGCATCGCCACGACCGGAATGAAGGGCTGACCGCGAGTTATCGGACCCTCGCCGCAACTCCCTTATAATTCATACATTCTAACCCCCCACCACCCGGCAAACCGATGAGGATTCCAGAGCGTATGTCTATTGAGCATCGTTCGTTGGAAGTCGAACTATGGCGGAAAATCCCATGCATCCCAAATACTCATTTTCGCTGAACCGTGAACATTACACCGGCGCCTTTTCCACCCGCGACGAAGCGTTAACCGCCGCCTTCGACGCCGCCATGAAAAACGCCGATTCTCCGCAAACGGTCTTCGTCGGCCGCCGCGTGCTGAGCGATCCCATGGCCTCCGGTCACGCCCGCGCGATTCTCGCCAACATGAACGCCCGCGCCCGTTCCGAGTTCGGCGACGCCGGCTCCGCCTACCTCGCCAACCTTTCCAAGCAGCAGATCGAAAACCTTGATCGATCCCTGGACCTGGTCATCCGCGGCTGGCTGGAGCACAACGAGCTTCTTCCCAGCTTCTCCCAAGTCGAAGCCATCAGCCAGCATTCCGTTCCCCCCCGGATGGCCGAGCCCGCGAACGACGACTTCGCCGAAGTGCACGGAATCGGCGCCAGCGGCGAGTAGCTTAGCCGCCCCGCTTGCGGGGCGCGTCTTGATTCCCCCGCGCCGCACGGCTATTTTGAATTCCATGCCCATCCGCGTCACCGTCTGGCACGAATTTCGACACGAAAAACGCAACCCCAAGGTAGCCGAGGTCTATCCCAACGGCATCCACGAAGCCATCGCGTCGCATCTTCGCAAATCGCCTGATTTGCAGGTCCGCACTGCCACGCTCGATCAGCCCGACCACGGCCTGCCCGAGGAAGTGATCCAAAACACCGATGTGATGACCTGGTGGGGCCACATGTCCCACGGCGATGTGGTCGACCATATCGTCGAGCGCCTGCATCACCGCGTGCTCGAAGGCATGGGTCTGGTCGTTCTCCACAGCGGGCATTTTTCCAAGCTCTTCAGGAAGCTCATGGGCACGACCTGCGACCTGAAATGGCGCGAAGACCCCAACGAGCGCGAAATCCTCTGGGTCACGCGCCCGGGCCACCCCATCGTCCGCGGCGTCGACGATCATTTCATCCTCCCCCACGAGGAAATGTACGGTGAATTCTTCGATATCCCCGAGCCGCAGAGCACGTTCCTCATCAGCAGCTTCAGCGGCGGCGAAGTCTTCCGCAGCGGCTGCACGTGGACCCGCGGCTCGGGCAAAATCGTCTATTTCCGCCCCGGTCATGAAACCTTTCCCACATATTATGATCCCAATGTCCTGAAAATCATCGAAAACGCCGTTCACTGGGCCGCCCCCACGGCCGGCCCCACTCCCCCCAGTTTCGGTAACCGCAAAACCGGCTGGCTCGACGCGAAATAAAGCCCCCCCTCCCACGTTTTGCGGCCGCGTTTACGCGGCGCTGTCTTCCCGCCTCCACCCCCACTTTAATCTTGCCCCCGCCCACCCGCGATCTATACTAAACCCACATCACTTTCGCGCGAGGAGTCATCCATCATGCCTTCCTACACTACCGCGGACATTCGCAACATTGTTCTCGTCGGCCACGGCGGCTGCGGAAAAACTTCATTGGTCGATGCCATGCTCACCACCAGCGGCACCGTCAATCACAAGCTCTCCGTTACCGATGGCTCCAGCGCCAGTGACTTCGAAAAAGAAGAAAAGCAGCACGGTCATTCCATCTATTCCGCGGTCGTTCACTGCGACCACCTCGGCAAGCGAATCAACATCATCGACACCCCCGGCAGCCCCGACCTGATCGGATCGGCCATCGCGGCATTGCCGGCCGTCGAAACCGTCGTCGTTGTCATCAACGCCCAGTCCGGCATCGAAGTCGCCACGCGCCGCATGATGGAAGTGGCCCGCTCGCGCGAGCTGCCCCGCGCCATCATCATTAACAAAATCGATCTCCCCGAAATTAATCTCGAATCCCTTGTCGCCCGCATCCAGGAAACCTTCGGCCACGAATGCCTCCCCATCAATCTTCCCACCGGCAAAGGCAAAGCGGTCGTCGAATGCCTCCTGAACAACAGCGGTGAAAGCGACATCCTTTCCGTTCCCTCCGCACATACCGCCATCCTCGACCAGATCGTTGAGATGGACGACAAGCTGATGGAGCAATATCTCGCCGGCGAGGAGCCGAATTACGATGTCCTCCACGCTCCCTTCGAGCGCGCGATGGATGCCGCCCACGTCGTGCCGATTCTATTCACCGATGCACGCAGCGGCGTCGGTATCGCCGAACTGCTGGATTCCATCGCCAAACATTTCCCCTCGCCTGAGGAGGGCAACCCGCGCCCATTCCTGAGTTTCCGCGGAACGGGTTCCGCCGGCCAGCCGCAGGAGGAAGTCCCCTTCGAATATCGCAACGATCCCGCCAAACCCCTGCTGGCGCACGTATTCAAAGTCACCACCGATCCCTACGTCGGCAAGCTCGCCGTCTTCCGCGTCCATCAGGGCAAATGCTCCGGCCAATCGCAGGTCTATATCGGATACAACAAAAAACCGATCAAGCTCGGCCACATCTTCCACCTCCAGGGGCGCGAGCATCGCGAGACCAGCGAAATCATCGCCGGTGATATCGGCGCTGTCGCCAAGATCGAGGAAATCCACACCAACGATGTCCTGCATGACGATCACGCCCTCGACAGCGTGCACCTTCGCCCGCTCACCTTCCCCACGCCGATGTATGGCCTGGCCATCACCCCCAGGGCCCGCGGCGACGAGCAGAAACTTTCCCTCCAGCTTGCCAAGATCGCCGAGGAAGATCCCACCTTCCGCTGGCTGACCGACCGGCAAACCCACGAGGTGGTCATCAGCGGCATCGGTGAGCTGCATCTTCGTCTCGTCCTGGAAAAACTCGCCAACCGCGGCCTGCATGTCGATACCAAGCCGCCCAAAATCGCCTACCGCGAAACCATCACCGCCGGCGCGGATGGACATCATCGCCACAAAAAACAAACCGGCGGCGCCGGTCAGTTCGGCGAGGTCTTTCTCCGCATCGAGCCCATGGAGCGCGGCAAAGGCTTCGAGTTCGTCAACGAAATTTTCGGCGGCACGATCCCCGGCCAGTTTATTCCCGCCGTCGAAAAAGGCGTGCGCGACCTGCTCGACCAGGGCGTTGTCGCCGGGTATCCCTTGCAGGATGTCCGCGTCATCGTCACCGATGGCAAACATCACCCCGTAGATTCCAAGGAAGTCGCCTTCCGAACCGCAGGCAAATATGCGTTCAGGGAAGCGGTTCAAAAAGCCAAACCCGTTCTCCTGGAACCGATCGTCAACATGGAAGTTATCGTCCCCGAAGACAAGATGGGCGCCATCACCGGCGACCTTTCCGGCAAACGCGGACGAATCCAGGGCACCGATGTCCTGTCCGGCGGCATGGCCCAGATCAAAGCCACCGCCCCCCTCTCCGAAGTCATGCAATATCAATCGCAATTGAAAAGCGTCACCGGCGGCCAGGGCAGCTTCGCGATGGAACTCAGCCACTACGAGCCCGTCCCCCCGTCCGTCCAGCAGCAGATCGCATCGCAGTACAAGCCGAAGGTGGAAGAGGAATAGTTTTGCAATAAATCCCAATATCGCATCCCTTCAATATTCTTGAAATCTGCCGTTATTGTCACTATTCTACCGGGCTGATAGTGCAGTTCGCGGGCCAGATCAATTTCTAATTTGACCGCTGAAGTGTGGTGGTTTGGGGGCAGGAGTGTGCTTGTGCGCCAAGTCGGGGCTTCACTTTGCATAATAATGGGATTGATGTTCTCCTTGGGGGAAACGTGCATGGCGCAGGCAGGCGCTGCCACTCGCCCCTCGGATGTGGCCCTGGAGATCGAAGCCCTTCGCACTCTCGATGATCTGCAGGCCACGGCCCCCCAGGTGCACCAACTGATCGACGCCTGCGCCGGCGCTGCCGGCGAAACCAAAACCGCGGACATTGATGCGATCGATTCCGCCGCGAGCGACGACCGCGCCACTTACATGGTGCTGCTGCGTCTGCGCGAAGGACTGATCAGCGGCGACGACGCGCGCATCGAGCAGGATGAAAAAGAGTTGAGCGATCTCGAGGAAAAATCCCAGGTCAATTTTTCCCCGCGCATCACCGGGAGCATGCCCGCCCGCGCGGCCGCCGAAAAAATCGTCCGCCTCTTCTCCGCGCAGCAAATCGCCGCTCTGATCGCACAGCGAAATGAAGACGTATCCGATCCCACGGAGATTCTCGTTGCCGCCCTCAGCCAGTGCCGCGGCATGAAGGTCGCGGATTTTCAGGCGTTCAACCAGGATGTCTCCGACGAAATTGCCGATCTCGTCGCCGGCGTCGGTACGAGGCCCAACCGCAGCATCCAGGTGCGAACGGCCGCCCTGATGCGAACCGCCTTCCGTATGCAGCCCGAAGATTTCGACGCTCAGCTTCCCGACCTCCAGGACAAGGCAAAGGACTTGACCAAAGTGGCGGCGGGAATGGCCCTGCGCCACTGGGTGCAGTGGGAAATGGTGCAATTGCTCTCCAACCCACAGTTGGATCTGGCCTTGACCGAGCGATCGTCGTGGGGAACCCAAACAACATCAGCCTCGCAGGAGTCACCGTGAATATTTCCGACGCCAAGAAGAAACTCGTATTGATGGCCGCCATCGCCAGCACATGCCTGCTGGGCGCTAACCTGTCGCCGATCGGACAAAACGCCGCAGCCTCGGTTGTCTCGGCAGCCCATCGCCGCTCCACCGTCTCGGTCGGGGGGGCGCCTCGACGAGTGCCTTATGCCTCACCGCCCGCATCCGTACCGAGGACGACGCACCTGGCGAATCCCAAATCGTCGCTGCGCGAGCGGGCGCCTCTCGCGGAAAAGCACTGGGAGCACAATGGATGGCTAAAAACCGGCGCGATTGAGCGACACCACTTCTGGCTCACCGGCCCATTTGACCATTTCTGGCACGCGCGCCTCTTTGTCCTCCGGCATGAGCGCCTGTTCTGGTGGCGGCATCATCGTCTGTACGACCTGTACTGGCTCGGCCAGGGATGGGAATATGCCGACTGGTGGTACTACGGACATCATCCCTCCACCCGCCCCGCCAACGAAAATTCCACCGCGAATTCGACCGTCGCGGAAAATGATTCGACCGCGCCCGTTGCAACCATCACCGCCGCCGCGGAGGTTCGCCCATCCGATGTCGCGCTCCGCAACCAGGCCCTGGTCGTTCTGGCCAGCCTGCAGCTCACGGATTCTCAATTGACCACCGTTCGCGGAGCGCTGGATCATTTGAGCCTCGCCGGCGATGCCGTCGATTCCGACGTCATCGATTCCCTGGTCGCCCAAAACCCATCCTGCGGCGTGGCAATCAATCGGCTTTACAGAGACCTGGTGACAACCAATGACCAGCAGACCGCCGCCGACGAGGAAACACTCCTGCAGCTTCAGGACAAATTCCAATTCAACGCGGAATCAACCGTCGTGATTTCCGATGACGCCAAGGTGCAGGCGAATGTCATCTTCGACACGCTGACGCCCAAACAGATCGCGCAGTACATGGCCCTTCGCGGTCAGATCGTTCCCGACCCCGTTGAAATCCTGATGGATGGCCTGGATCAATGCCGCCATGTGAGTGATGCCGATTTCCAGGAATACAGTCGCTGCCTCGCCCAGCGGATCGCCGTTCTCGACGCCGGCCTCGATGACAACGTCAACCAGCCGATCATCATCCGCGTAAAACAATTGCTGGCCGAAGCCCGCCCCCTCAGCGACCAGCAATTTGCCGCGCAGAGAAACGATTTCCAGCAGGAAGCCCAGCGCCTTGTGATCGGCGACGCCATCGATGTAATCACCCACGCCGTGCAGTGGGATCTCGCCACTTTCATGGCCAACCCACAGGCGAAAGCAATGACCGATGTTCGCGCCCGCCAAACCGAATCGGGCGCTTAGGCTCTACCATGCAGGCTTGGCTTCTGAGCGATTTTCGCGGCCTTAGCGCCATGCAGCTTGCCGAGGCGCGCGACCCCACGCCCGCATCCGGTGAAGTCGTCGTGGATCTCGAATATGCGGCCCTGAACCCGGCCGATCGATATCTCTCGCAGGGTGAGTATCCCGCCAAACCAAAGCTGCCGCACGTTCTCGGCCGCGACGGCGTCGGGATCATCTCCTCCGTCGGCGCAAATGTTTCACAATTCAAAATCGGCCAGCGGGTTTTGATCATCCGCGGCGACGCGGGCGTCCATTGCTGGGGCACTCTCGCCCAGCGCGTCGCCGTCTCCGCTGATTCGCTGGCCACCATTCCCCCCGGCTGGAGCATCCCGCAGTCCGCCGCCGCTGCACTCGTCTACATCACTTCCCACCAGGCCCTCCTGCAATGGGGTGATCTGCCTCCCGGCATCGTTCTGATCACCGGCGCCAGCGGCGGTGTCGGCGTCGCCAGCGTGCAACTCGCCAAGGCGCTGCGGCACACCATCGTCGCCCTCTCGCGAGATTCGGCCAAGCGCGAAAATCTGCATCAGCTCGGCGCCGATCACGTCGTCGATCCCACCGACCCCCAGTGGCCCGCAAATCTCAAGAAAACCCTCGGCGCCGCCCGCGTCGATCTCGCCATCGACAACATCGGCGGCGCGATGCTCCCCCAGGTCATCGAAACCATGGGACATTTCGGCAAGATCAGCGTCGTCGGCCGGCTCGCCGGCGTCGTCCCGAATTTCAACACCGGCACGCTCTTCTTCCGCCGACTCCGCATTGGCGGCGTCGCCATCAGCACCAATTCCGTCTCCGAATCGCAAGCGGCGTGGAACACCGTGCTCGATCTGCTCGCCCGCACCGGCGCAAAACCCGTGATCGACAGCATCCATCCCTTCGCCGATGTCCCCGCCGCCTTTCAGCGCCTCGCCGCCGGGCCCATGGGAAAAGTCCTCGTCGAAATTCGAAAATCGTAGCTCAATCCCTTAGTCTAAACTCTCATGAGCCGCCGACCCCCGAAACCCATTGCGGGCAAAACATCATTGTCCATGCGGTTCGCCATTATCGCCGCCCGCTTCAACGAAGAAATCGTCGATGAATTGCTTCGCCGCTGCACAACCCGTCTCGGCGAAGCGCACATAGCCGAAAAAAATGTTCAGATATTTCGCGTTCCCGGCGCATTCGAATTACCCGTCGCCGCCAAGCTCGCCGCTGATTCGGGAAAATTCGCCGCCGTCATCTGCCTTGGCGCGGTCATCCGCGGCGACACGCCCCACTTCGATTTCGTCGCCGGCGAAGCCGCCCGCGGCATCCAGCGCGTCGCGCTCGACACAGGCATCCCCATTATCTTCGGCGTGCTCACCACCAACACCGAAAAACAAGCCCTCGATCGCCTCTCCACCGCCGTCCGCGCCGCCGACGCCGCGATAGAAATGGCCCAGCTCGCATACACCCTAGCGGCGCGGCGACTTTAGTCGCCGTGTTCCACCTGCACAAATCCCGTATACTGTTCGTCGAATGACAAGCATGCGTAAATCCCGCGAGCTCGCCATGCAGGTCCTGTTCCTGTGGGATGCCAACGGCCAGCTCGACCTTCCACTCGGCTGGCAAGCCACCGATGTCACCGGGCTCGACGAAAATCTCCGCATGCGCAGCGTCAGCATGGCCGAGCGCGTCTGGAGCCAGCGCGAAACGATCGACACATGGATTGAGCGCATCGCCCCGCAGTGGCCCCCCCGCCGGCAGCCCGGCGTCGACCGCAATATCCTCCGCCTCGCCGTCTGGGAGCTGACCAGCAGCGACACTCCGCCTAAAGTCGTCATCGACGAGGCGATCGAACTCGCCAAGGAATTCTCCACCGAGCAAAGCCCCTCATTCGTCAATGGCGTGCTCGACGCCATCCTTCGCGAGAAACAGGCGGCATCGGCGGTCCAAACGGGATGATCACCCCCGGGGATTTCGATGGGTTTCTTCTCCAAAACGCTCGACAAGGTCAAAGGCGCCCTCCGCAAAACCGCCGCGGTGCTCAACACCGATGTGCGCACCCTCTTCATCCCCGGCCGACAAATTGATGAAGCCGCCCTCGCCGAATGGGAAGCCAAATTCCTCCAGGCGGACATGGGCGTCAAACCCGTTGGGCAGATGATCGGCGAAATCCGCGAGCGATGGCGGCTCGGCAAAATCCGCAACGGCGCCGAGGCCGAGCAGATCGTCCGAGACCAGATGCTGGCGATCCTCAGCAAAATCCCCCCGGAGCAGCGCGAGCTTCGCGTGGCCCCCAGCGGCCCCACCGTCATCCTCGTCGCCGGCATCAACGGCGCCGGCAAAACCACCAGCATCGCCAAGCTCGCATGGATCCTGAAGAATCAGATGAACAAAAAGGTGATGGTTTGCGCCAGCGATACGTTCCGCGCCGCGGCCGTCGATCAGCTCACCATCTGGTCGCAGCGCATCGGAGTGGAGATCGTAAAGCACAAGATGGGCGCCGACCCCGCCGCCGTCGCCTACGATGCCTGCGAAGCCGCCAAGGCCCGCGACATCGACTTTCTCATTGTCGACACCGCCGGTCGATTGCACACGCAGCAGCCTCTAATGCGCGAGCTGACCAAAATCCGCGATGTCGTCGCCCGCCGAATCGAAGGCGCGCCTCACGAAGTCCTGCTGGTTCTCGACGCAACCACCGGCCAGAACGCCATCCAGCAGGCCAAACATTTCAGCGCCGCCATCGGCGTCACCGGCATCATCCTCGCCAAGCTCGACGGCACCGCCCGAGGCGGCGTCGTCATTGCCATCCACGATCAACTCAGCATCCCCGTCAAATTCGTCGGCCTCGGCGAAAACCCCGAAGACATCGAAACCTTCGACCCCCAGCGCTTCATCGCCGCCCTCTTCGGCGAAAAACAAGTTTAGAAACGCCCACGGCGCTGCCGTGGGTTGCCCCCTACTTCGGCACCGCCCACCCCGGCAGCACCTCTTTCCTCAGCGCCTCAAATTTCTCGTGATACTTCGCCCCCCCCGTCTCATCCCGCCAGATCAGGTAAAGCACCTTCATCGCCTGCTGCACCTGCGCCGTCGTCGTATCCGGATCGCCCTGCTTCGCCAGGTTGTTCATGCAGTCCATCAGCTTGTATGCCGCTTCCCAGTATTGATCGTTGTCCTGCCCCAGCTTTTCATCCTGAATCAGCCGCCCCAGCGTATCGCGCACCGTTTTGCAATCCCCCTGCTCGTAAGCGATCAAGCCGATCCCCAGTGTCACTGCCGGATCGGGATAATCCTTGTCCGCGCCCGGCTCCAGGCTCGCCTGGTACAGCGCCACATTTTCCGGTGACTGAAGCTGCTTGTAGAGATCGAGCGCCGCCCCCAGATCGCGCTGCCGCGCCGCCGGGTCGGTCTCAAGCTCCGCCGCCAGCCGCTTCGTGTCGGCGTCAAACCGCCGGTAAATATACGAATACCCGTGAATCTTCGGATCGGTGCTGTCCGATGCCCATTTCACCAGAAACCCGCTGAGCATCGCCCGGTCATCGGCAAGCTGGCGAATCTGATCGGCATTGCCCGATTCCCGCGCCCGGTCCAGCTCCGTGTTAAGCGTTGCCAGAAGATCGTGAACCGTTTGCGCTCCCTCGTTGGCGCCGGCCGTGCTCAGATATTTCACCAGCGTCGCCGTCGCATCGTTGTCGCGCCCAAGCTGCATAAACGCCTGCACCCGCAAAAACAGTGCCCCGCTCGTCAGCGACTGCGCATCGGGCAATCCCGCGATCGAATCCTCGAATCCCTTCAGAAGATCCAGCACCCGCTGCGGGTCGCTGCTCTGCTGCCGCAGAATGTCCGCCGCGATCAGCGTCATCTTCGCCAGCGTCGATTTCGCCCGCTGCTTGTCCGCGTCCGATCCGTTGCCCGCGATGATCCCACCCGCCAGCGACGACACCGAACTTGCCAGCCCCTGAATCTGCTGCGTCAAATCCTCTTTCTGCTGGTCCGAAAGATTCGGCGTTTCCTCCAGTTCACCCTTGAGACACAGCATTTCGCTGTAGCGTGCGATCAATCGCCGAATCGCCGGATCGCTCTCGGGGGCCATCTGGTAATACTTCAGCGCTTCCGCCCACTTCGACTGCGCGAACAGCACATCCGCATACTGCATCGCAAACTCATGTCGATCAAACGGCGGATTGACGGCGATCGGCAAAAAACGCTCCTCCGCCTGCTTCACCTGCTGATCACCCGGCGAACTCCGCAGAAGCTGGGCAATCAGCGAGCGCGCCCGCTCCAGCGCCACATCCGCGTGCGAATTCGGGTCGCTGCCGAAATTCTCGATATGATCCAGCAGCGAATTGACCGCCCCGATCTTGTCGCCGAGATATTCCTGGAAAATCCCCAGCAGCAGCGACGCCTCCACTGCCTGCGCCCGGGGAAACAGGCCGTTGGACGCGCGGGTAAGCACCTCCCGCGCCGCATCCGCCGCCTCGCGCACCCTCGCCGCATCCGGCGAGCCGCCGGCCCCGGGCGCGACGATCGCCTGCCGGCCCTGGTCCACCAGCGCCAGCAGCAGCATCGGATCGAGCTTGCTCAAATCGGGATGCGCCGGCAATCGCGCCGCCAGTTGCCCGTAAATCACATCGCGAAGGTTCGGAAATTCCTGCACGAGCTGCGACAGCGCCGCCACCGCCGATGCGTTGGCCGCATCCTTCTGCGCACCCGGGGGAAGGGCATCGGCCTCGGCCGCCAGCAGCCGGTAGCTCAGCAGCCGCAGCGCCGCCTTTTGATCCCGATCATCCGGAAAATTGCTCTGCTGATACGCCGTCGCATCCGCCAGCGCCTGCTGCGCCGCCGTCAGGTCCCCGCCGAGCATGTCTGCAATCATCTTGAAGCATTTCGCCTCGAAGATCATCTCCGGCGTAGGCGCCGGCGAAATCTGCCCGTCCGGATTCTCGATGATCGAATCCAGCAGCTTGATCGCCTCGGCGATTTCGTCCTTGTCGCCGACCAGAACGTGCAGCTTGGCCATCAGCAGCCGCACCGGCGTCTGGATTTGAGAATCGGAATTGTCCCACTGCTCAAACGTTTTGAGCGCGTCGCCGATGAGCGTCTGCCGCTGCGGATCGGACGGATCGAGCGCCAGCGCCTCGGCATACTCCATCCGCGCCCGCTGGTACGCCGACGCCGCCGCGATCTGCGTCACCTGCCGCCACTGGTCGGCCAGCTTGTCATCCGGGCTGGTGATCTGATTTCCGATCGCATCCGCCTGCGCCGAGGCGATCTTGTCCGCCTGGTCGTACATCTTGAACGCCGCGTCCGCCAGCGGATGCAGCCGATTCCGCTCAATCTCGCTGTCGCCCCAGTATTCCAGCAGTCCCGTGAGCGGATCGACGCCATAATCCGCGATCGCCTTCGCCTGGCGAAGAATCAATTCCGGATCGTTATGCAGCGTCGCCAGAATCCGGTCGATCCCCGCCACCGCCTTATCCAGCAGCGCTTCGCGCTGATCGTCCGTGAGATTCTTTTCCGTTTCGAGCCGATGCATCGACGCGATGCTGGAAATCGCCGTCCGCTGCTCCGCAGGCACATGGTCCTGATCCATCACCCGCTGCAGCAGATCATCCAGCCCACGATCGGCAAGTTCCGTGTACAAAGCATTATCATCCAGGCCCGCCAGACCCGCCGGCGGCGCGTCGCTATCAGCACGAATTGGTGAAGGAAGAAGAAGAAGAAGAATCAAAACCAAATGCAATGCGGGGCCTTTCCCCGCTTGACGGTTGAGGGGAAAAGGAAAAGGAGTGGGGAGGGTGCGGGAGGGGCGAGGGAAAAACTGTTGGGGCCTTATCTGGTTTTCCCTCGCCCCTCCTGCATTGCATTTGTATCCGCATTCAAAAAGACGGCGCAAACCACTTGCGAAATATGAACATCGCTTAACTCGAAAAATCCAACTCGTCACTTTGTATTCACCCCAAAGCCCACCTTGCTGAACCCCGCCCGCTGCGCCGCCTCGAACGCCGGCACCAGCGCGTCCAGCGTCACGTTTTGCTCCGGCCGGATGATGATCTGCACGTCCGCCGTCTTCACCCCCGCATCCTTGAAATTCTTGTACTGGTCGCGAAGCTGATCCGTAAGCTGCGTGCACGCCCGGATCGGATCGGTGTCCTTCACCGACGCGAAATTCCCAGCTTTCACTACAAACACCGGCCCCTGCTGGCTCACATCAATCGTGAAACTCTTCGGAAAAATCGTCCCCGCCGGCGGCTTGGCGCCCATCCCCTTCGCCTGCAGCGGAACGTCGCTCACCAGGTAATGCTCCAGCGTGTTGAAGCTCCCCGCCAGCATCAGAAAAATCAGGATCACCATGACGATGTCCACCAGCGGCGTCATGTTCGGACCCGAATCGTAATGAATCTTTTTCGCGCCCTGGATTTTCATCGGTCAATCCTGCGTCGGCTGCTTCGTGTCAAACGCAAACGTCTTCACGTGGGCCAGATTGCAATCCATCAGCACGGGGGCCAGAAAACGAAACGTCAGCGACTTATCCCCCCGGATCACCACCTTGAAATCCGGGTTGGCCGCGATCTTCGCCACCGCATCTCCCTCCCGGTAAAACTTCAGCGTGTCGAGCAACTGGTCGAACATCTTCCCATCGGCCTCGTATCGCAGCTTCAGCTCCTGCATCTGCATCCCGCCCGCGCCGCGCTCCTTCACCAGCGCGGTGACGATCGGCTGCGGGTCGGGCACGCCCGTCGGGCCGTTTACGACGTTCAGCACCAGCGTGTTACCCAGGTCTTTGATGTCCGTTCCCAGCACGCTTGTGGGAATATCGATGTTACGATCCGCCCCCGTGTCCACGCCGATCTTCGCCACCAGCATGAAGAAGATGATCAGGCACATAACGATGTCGATCAGCGGCGTCACGTTGACGCCACCCTCGCGAATCTCAGGCATGCGCTGCCTTCGCATGGAAACCCACCATGGTTGACGGAATTAAATCTGCGCGCCAGGCACCGGAATGGGTTGGGCCGGTTTGCGCGGCACCTGGGGCGTCGGGGGCGCCGCCGGCTGCGGCACGGCGCCGGGTCGCACCGCACCCGTCATCGGTGGCCGGGCCTCGGCCGGTTTGATCATCAGCAGCAATTCCTCGGCGATCAGCGACGCCCGCACCGTGTATTTATCCACCAGCGTCCGCAGAATCCCAAACGCCGCCAGGCACGGCACCGCCAGCAGCAAACCCATCATCGTGTGCACCAGCGCCTTTGAAATGCCGAACGCCAGCGTCGCCGGCGACGCATTTCCGCCCGAGGCGTTCAGCGCCAAAAACGCATCGATCATTCCGATGACCGTTCCCAGCAGCCCCAGCAGCGGGCCAAGGTTGCCGATGATGTTGAGATATTCGATCTTGCGGAATTGATCCGCCGTCTGTTCCCCCACGGCCGTCTCCATCGCTTCCTTCATGCTCGCAAAGCTCGGAGCACGCTTCAGCGCGGGATTCAGCGCCCGGCTCACGAAGCTGGGATCCGTCTCCGTGAAGTCGATCAGCTCTTTGAACCTACGCTGCGCGATCATCTCGCGGATCAATTCAATCGTCCGCGGCGGCATGATCACGGATGGCCGGTTCACCAGAAACCCCTGGATGATCAGCGTCATCCCCCAGATCGAGAGCCCGATGATCGTGTAAAACACCGGATCGGTATTCTGCATGATCAGGCTGAACAGCGACGTCGAGTGGCTCACATCCGGAGTGCCCGTCACGGTTTGCGCATACGTCTTGCCGCTCAGGATTAAAATCGTCATCCCGATCAAAACAACCAGCAGCGCCAGCCGCCCGCGCGAATTCACATAGCTTCGCATGAATTGCCCTTTCCTTTTCGGTCTCCCGCTCGATCAGAGATCGTCGCTGAAAAACTTCCTGTACACGCCGCCGTTGGTCTGCGCGATCTTCTTCATGATCGCCTCCAGGTCCTTGCGTTCCACTTCATGACGGCGCTCGCCCAGAAGCAAAATCGTGTTCACGTGCGTTTTGCGCTGACTGTTCAGCTCATCAATCGTCTTCAAAACGCTGGCGTTGTTGGTCGTATTGTACATGTTATTGAAATCGCCGTGACTCAGGAGAAATATCAATTGCGGCTGTTCGTTAAACGCCTCCTGAAGCGCGGGGATCGGATTATTCACGCTGGAAAAACGCAGATTATCAATGAAATCAAACGCCGTCGCCTTGCTGCTGGGCGTTCCCATCAGCAGCTTGTCCGACAGCGATTCATACTGCGCCCCGGTGCGCGTTTCGTGGAAAATCAAAATGTTGAACTGCTGAATCGGCGATAAATTCGCGATGTCGCGCTTCAGCTCTGTCTTGAGCGCATCATCCCCCTGCCCCACCATCGACCCCGATGCATCGCACACATAAACGATGCTGCGGACATTGCTGCCGTGTCCGAATATTTTGCTTTTCGGCCCCAGCCCCTGCCCCCCGCCGCGCGGCCCGAAATTCGCCGCCGGCCCTCCGCCGCTGCTGCCGAACAAACTGAAAATATCCTTGTCCTGCCCCGCGCCGGTCTTGTCGCTTTGCGCCATCGTATCGCCGGTCGCCGCCGCGCTGGCGCTCAGCGCCTGCGCCAGGTTATCGCTCCGCCGCAGCGCCCACCCGCGCGCGTCGTTTTCAGAGGGATCATTTTCCTGCGAAGCGTCGCGCGTTGGGTCTTTCCCCAGCCCGGGATTGGGCACGCCGCCGATATCCGAATCGTTCGCCAGCGTCGTATCCGGAATCGTCACTTCTTCCTGCGTCGTCTGCCGCAATCCGCGGACGATCGGCGGCACAATCAATATCAGGATCAGAAATAAAATCGCATGAAAGGCGATGGAAGTCGTCCACGCCAGCGCCGACGCCGACCGCGGCGTCGCCAGCAGCCGCTCGAGTTGCGCCGGCAGCATCCCCCCCTTGCGCCGCTCAACCGCATCCTGTATCACTACTTCATCCATAAATCCCGCATCCAACGCCCACGGCGCCGCCGTGGGGAATTCCACCGTGGGGGATTTCCAAACCCACTCCCCACAAATTGTACGCCGCAAATGGACAACCTCAATCAGGCCCCCTTGATTATCGGCAAAAACCCCTCAAAAAGACTCGCGGCAAAAGGGCCGCTGCCCCGCCGACAGCGCATCCAGCACCTCGGCCCCCGCACCGCTCGATCGCGCGAGCCCCCACCGGACCGCATCGCTTGCCGCCAGATCGCCCGTCGCGACCGCCGCCCAAACCCGATCCGGGCATTGGAGGTCGCCTTCCCCCGTCGCATCCGCCACCTTCGCGCGCCCCCCCTCCACCTCCACCGAAAACCGCGAGACATTCCCTTCGCACTCAGCCACCTCGACCACCGCCCGCCCGCGCGTCGCTATCGGCCAATGAATAGATTCCAGAAACTTCCGATGGTCGAGAATCCGAATCTGCATCCGCGCATCGCACCGCACCTCCGACGCCGGATGATCCACCACCCGATGCGGAACCTGCCCCTCGCGCAGCAGCCGATGCACGTGCCAATCCAATGGCGTCTGGATCGTCGCCGCTGAAAATTGATCGCGCATCGTCCCCAGAAAACTCAGCAGCCCCGCAAAATCCGCCGGTGAATCCGCCGACCAGCGATGCACCCGCAGAATATTCCGCCCACCGGAAATCTCGCGCGTCACATACAGCGACGCCCGCGCTTCGCCCCCGCTTCGGTCGATGAATTCCATCCCCTCCTCGGCCGCCACGGCGTTAAACTGCTCCCACCGCTTCGCCTGACATTCCACATCGCATTGCCCGGCCTGCACCGATCGCTGCCACTGCTGCGCCTGCGCCGCACGATCCCCGACAGTCATGAATTTCCAGCCCTTGCAGTCCGCTGCCGGCATGATCGACAGCGGAATCGTCCATTCCGCGCGCCGCTCCACCGCCCCGTATCCGAAATGTTCGTAAAACGAAACTCGAAACGGCATCAGCGCCGTCACCACATCCCCGTGCTGCCGCGCGATCCGCAAAATCTCCCACATCACCGCCGATGCCACCCCCATCTCCTTCCCCCCGCGCCGCCTCGCGCTTTTCACCGTCCCCACATACGCCACGCCCTGGCATCGCATCGCCGCCCCGCGCACCCACATTGTCAGCGGCAAACTGCTGGCCGTCCCCACCGCTTCGCCATCCCGCTCCGCCAATAGAAAATCTCCCACACCCGCGCGGGGATCAGTGCGAATCCCCTCCTTAAACCGCGCCAGATCCTTCCCCGCGTGCCCATAACACTTCCACCGCGTCTCGGCCACGCGATCCAAATCGCTTTCGTCCACCCATCGCATCGTCAGCGCCATAAACCATAGCATCGCCTCTTTTTAGGCCGGGATCAAACGCCCGCAACCACGGCATCCGTTTGACGCGGCACGATCCCTCGGCGACTCTATTTCCCGCCCAGGCCGTGCCCATGCAAAACATTGTCATCGACAAGCCCTACGTGCCGGTCCCGCCCTATCGCGGCCGATTCTGGCCGATGCTGCTCACCCTCTTCGTCCCCCGCATGCTGCGGAAAAATTATGGCATCACCCACGTCAACTGCGTCCACGCCGACCGCTTAACTCAATCCATTCGCCAGGGCCACGGAATTCTCCTCACGCCCAACCATTGCCGTGATGAAGATCCTTTCGTGCTGGGGGCTCTCTCCCGCGAGGTTGGGTCGCCATTTTTTATCATGGCGAGCTGGCACCTGTTCATGCAGAATCGGCTCCGTGCCTTCCTCCTCCGCCGCGCCGGCGCGTTCAGCGTCTATCGCGAGGGAATCGACCGCACGGCCGTCAACACCGCCGTGGAAATCCTGGAAAACGCCGAGCGCCCGCTGGTGATTTTCCCCGAAGGGATCGTCTCGCGGACCAACGATAAGCTCAATGACCTTCTCGACGGCACCGCTCTGATCGCCCGCGCCGCCGCAAAAAAACGCGCCAAGCTCCAGCCGCCCCAAAAAGTCGTCGTCCACCCCGTCGCGCTGCGATACCGTCTGCATGGCGACGTCGCCGCCGCGATCTCTCCGGTCCTCAGCCAGTTCGAATCCCGCCTCACCTGGCGGCCCAGCGACAAGCTCCCGCCCGTCGAGCGCATCTACAAACTCGGCAGCGCGCTGCTCACCCTCAAGGAAATCGAATATCTCGGCGAAGTCCGCCAAGGCGACATCGCGCCGCGTCTGGAAAGCCTCATCGATACAATCCTGGTCCCGCTGGAGATCCAGTGGCTCAAGGAAAAACAGCCAGGCTCCGTCCCCACCCGCGTCAAGCGGCTCCGCAGCGCGATCCTGCCCGACATGACCGCCGACCATATCGACGAAGCCGAGCGCCAGCGCCGCTGGAGCCAGCTCGCCGATCTCTACCTCGCCCAGCAGTTATTTCTATTTCCCCCCGATTATGTCCGCAACAATCCCACCCCCGAGCGCCTTCTGGAAACCGTGGAGCGATTCGAGGAAGACCTCACCGACGTCGTCCAGGTCCACGGCGAGCTGCACGCCACCATCACCGTCGGCGAAGCCATCGAAGTCTCCCCCACCCGCGAATCCCGCGGCAGCGAAGACCCCCTCATGGAAAACATCCGGAAACAATTACAGGCGCTGCTGGAGATTAGTTAGAACAATTGCAGATTATTCCTTAACCGACTTCTGCTCGTACTCCCGCAGCTTATCCACCCGGCGGGTGTGCCGTCCTTCGCCCCACGGCGTCGTCAAAAATATTTCCACGATCTTGGTGATCTGATGCTCGCTGAGCAAATCCGTGCCGAGGCAGAGCACGTTGCAGTGATTGTGCTCGCGCGCCCGGTGCGCTGTGATCTCATCGTGCACCACGCCCGCGCGAACATCCTTCACCTTGTTCGCGGCCACCGACATGCCGATCCCGCTTCCGTCCAGGAGAATGCCCAGATCAGCCTTTCCCGCAGCCACCGCCAGCGCCAGGGGGATCGCAAAATCGGGGTAGTCGACCGCCGTGGTGCTGTCGCAGCCGAAGTCCTGCACCTCATGCCCCAGCTTCTTGAGGAAGGGAACCAGTTTCTTCTTCGCCTCGAATCCTCGATGGTCGCAGGCAATCGCAAGTTTCATTCGCTTCCCTCCGATGTCACGGCACAATTCCCTGCGCCAGCCGCTTTTCGATCAGCCCTTTGATCCGCTCCGCCACTTCCGAATACAGCGATAAATCCCCACCGATGGGGTCTTCAATATCGCTCTCCGGGTCCAGGTTGGTCACCTTCTCCGCCGCCGCCGGCACCAGCGATTCCACCGCCCGCGCGTGGTTTTCGCTCATCGTGAAAATCACATCCGCCTGGTGGATCAGCTCCACCGAAAGCGGTTTGGACCGGTGCCGCGAAAGGTCCACCCCCATCGCCCGCAGCGCTTCCACAGCCGGCGCCGTCGCCCGCGCCCCGGGCATCGCATAACTCCCCGCCGAGATCACGCTGATTCCCTTTTTCTCCAAATCATCCGGGCTCGTCGAAAGCCGATCCGCCAGAAATTTCCGCGCGATCCCCTCGGCCATCGGCGACCGGCAGGTGTTTCCGCTGCACACAAACAAAATCGTCGTCCGCAGCAGCCGATCGATAATTCGCCCATCATAAATTCCTTCGCGGACGATCTCGTAAGAATTTTCTCTGATCCGCACCAGCGTCGAAGGCTTGGAAAACCGCGTTGGTCCCGCATCGAAAACCATCTCCACCTGCGACAAAATCTCCTCCGTCAAATCCGCCGTCCGCTGCACCGACTTCCCCGCGGCCGTCAGCACCACCGGTTCCTTCACCCGCCCCACCACGTCCACGAACACCGGATGATCCGGACACCGCAGCGTGATCGCGGACCCATCATACAGATCGCTTTCCAACACCTGATATTTCTCCGCCGTCTGCCGCCGAACCTCCTCCGGCACATCAAAGATCAGCCCGATCGGCCCCGGCCACAGCTTGCGCATCGCACGCCCCGCGAAATCATTCACCGGCCCCACATATTCCAACGCATCCGTTGCCCGCGCCACGTGCAGCGTAATCGGTTTCGTCGCCTTGGAACCGCGCAACTGCGCCAGCCCCGCGCGGGCATCCGCGCTGGTGAGCACTCCCGCGACGCCGTACACCGTTTCCGTCGGCAACACAAGCAGTTTCCCCGCCGCAAGCAGCTCCGACGCGCGCTGGATCTCCTGCGCATAGTCCGTCGAATCGAGAATTTGCAAAATCTGCGCCTGCATGAACACCCACTCGGATTATCGGCGTGTTAGCAGCATTGTTCAAGTTTGCCGCGCAAACGTCCAATTATGCGCAAGTCATTCTGCAATTCCGTGCATGCCGCCCCGTCATAACCATATCCATGACAAACCACGCTCCCACGCTCGAAGATGCCCGCCCGATGGTCGATTCCCTCATCAGCAGCGCCCTGGCGCTTTCCGCTTCGGATATTCACATCGAGCCCGCCGCCGATTCCTCCGAAATCCGCCTGCGCATTGACGGAATCCTCCTGACCCAGCAAACCCTCACCCCAACCGCCGGCCGCGCCGTGGTCGCCCGGCTAATGGTCATGGCCCGCCTTCTCACCTATCGCATGGATATCCCCCAGGAAGGCCGCATCCCCCTGGAAAATCCATCCGTGGAGCTGCGTCTCAGCATCATGCCAACAATTCACGGCATGCGCGCCGCCCTCCGCATGCCCGCCGAGCATCTCCATCCCGCCATACTGCAGAACCTCTCTCTTCCGGCTCCCGTCCTCGATGGCCTGATCTCATTCTCCAAATCCGACAGCGGGATGCTGATCCTCACCGGCCCCGCGGGCTCAGGAAAAACCACCACCATCTACGCCCTGCTCCGCCACATCGTCCGCGAAAATTCCGGCATCAGCATCATCGCACTCGAAGACCCCGTCGAGCGCGACATCCCCGGCGTCACGCAGATCGAAGTCTCCCCCTTCGGCCAGCTCACCTACGAAAAAGCCCTTCGCAGCATTCTCCGCCAGGACCCGCAGGTGCTCATGCTCGGCGAAGTTCGCGATGCCGCCACCGCCTCGCTCGCCGTGCAGGCCGCCCTTTCCGGTCACCGCCTTGTCACCGCCCTGCACGCCGCAACCCCCGCCGGCGCCATCACTAGATTGCTGGAAATGGGAATCGAACCCTATCAGCTCACCAGCAGCATCCACTCGATCGTCGCGCAGCGGCTCATCCGCCGAAAATCATCCGGCGGTTACAAGGGCCGCGTCCCACTCGCCCAGTTCGTTCGGATGGATGCCCCGCTGCGAAAAGCCGTCCTCTCCCGCGCCGACACCGCCGCCCTCGCCGCGATCTATCAGGATCAACCCACGTATCAGAATTTGCACGATGTCGCGCAATCGCTTCTCAAATCCGGTCAAACCGATGAGGCCGAGATCGCCCGCACGATTTCCTGAAAGTCGGTCACGTCTCGTCTTTCCCCGGATACTCCGGCGGCGGCTGAATCACCAGCGGCTCAAATCCGTGCGGGTTCTGCCCCAGCTCTTCATATTTGATCGCCTCGAATGAAAGCGCCAGATGATAGATAAGCTGCGCCAGCGCAAGGATCACAAAAACGAAAACAACCACCGGAATGATCGAAAATCCCCCGATGCCGCCGCTGGAAAAAGCGAAAAAGACTAACGCCGCCCCGGCGAACACGGAAAAAAGCAGTTGAATCGAGGCCAGCACCAGCGCGACCACCACCGCCCAGAACCGCCGCCGCTGGAGGTACATCGAAACGATCAGATAGATCACCCCCGGACCCACGTAGACGATGAGCACCCCGACATTCAGCGCTGCACCGGTTCGCACTGGGTTTCCAGCCATCATCATTGGAAAAATCGTGCACGTCCCCAGCATCAGAAAGACCCCCGCCAGCATCCGCGTCGACCGTACCGCAAGCTGCAGCGGCCTGCGCGGATCACCTTTACGTGCAAGCGCCATCGCCTAACGAGCGTACCGCCGACACCCATCAAATCAATCACGCCCATCGTCTCCACGTTTAGCCGCCGCACTTGTGCGGCGCGTTCTTCATCTCCACACACCCTAACTACCTGCCACTATTTAACTTAAGCCCGCAGAAGCAAATTATCTTCATCGACACCTCCCTCTGATTCGATTAAGATTCTCATTGCGTCCCCGCAAGATCGGCAATCCCTCTCCGTCTGTATGATTGGAGATATCGATCTGATGTCGGTTGCCATCCCTGCCAATGTCCCCCTCGCCGCCAAGCCGCTGGCGCTCGTCGAAACCGGCGAAGATGATTTCACGCTCCTTCGCCGCTACGCCGCGTTCAGCGATCCCCAGGCATTCGCCCAACTCGTCCAGCGCTATGCCAGCTTCGTCTACGCCACCTGCCTCCGCGTGGTCGGCGACGGATCGCGCGCCGAAGACCTCTCCCAGGAAACTTTCTTCCGCTTGATGCGCCGCCCGCACGAAGTCCGCCAGAATCTCGGCGGCTGGCTTCATCGCACCGCCACGCATCTCGCGCTCGACTCGCTCCGCAGCGAATCCTCCCGACGACGACGCGAGATCGCCTACTCCACCGAGTGCGACCACGAAGCCTCCAGTTGGGCCGAGCTTTCCCCCAGCGTCGACCAGGCCCTTGCCGAAATGCCGAGCGAGCCGCGAATGCTCCTCGTCGAACATTTTCTCATGGGCAAAACCCAGGCGCAGCTCGCCGCGGAAATGGGCCAATCCCCCTCGACCATTTCCCGACGAATGCAATCCGCCCTCGACGAGCTACGCCGCCACCTTCGCCTCAAGGGCGTTTATGCCCTGCCCGCGGTTCTCGCCGGCCTGCTTTGCCACGTCACCGCGCGCCAGGCGCCGGCGAGCCTCCTGCACGAGCTCGGCAAAATGACGATGCTCAGCAGCGCCGGACATTTCAGCCCCGCCAGCCATGCCGCAAAATTCCCCTCGATGAAACCCTCCGCCAAGTCCCGCATCGAAAGCTTCATCGCCGGCGGTGGATTTTCGACGCCCCTGATCCTCGCGCTGATGGGAATGATGTTCGTGCTCGTCCTCCTAAGCTTCGCTGGGGTTTGGCGGGCATCCTCCACACCGATGGATCACGACACGCCGGTTCATCTGAAAGCGCAAAATAAATGACGCAATCCAGCGGAAATACCAGCTCATTTCCTTACCGCGCCCGCACGGCGGACAACAAGGAAATCTCTGGCGCTATCGACGCGGGCAGCCTCGAAGACGCCCGCCGGCAGCTTGAGTCTCTGCATTTCCACGATATTCAATTTCAAACGCCCCAGTCGCCGCCATCCCGCCACGCCGCGTTGAGCGGCGAGGACTTTCTCGTCTTCAATCAGCAGCTTGCCCAGCTCACGCAAGCGGGTTTGCCCGTTGAACAGGGCCTTCGCCTCGTCGCCCGTGAAATGAGCCGAAGCTCGATGCGCCAAACCATCGACGAAGTCGCCGCCGATCTCGAATCCGGAAAATCCCTCCCCGAGGCCGTCGCCGCCCATCGCCGCCAGTTTCCACCCCTCTACTCCGAATTGATCGACGCCGGAATCCGCTCGGGAAATCTTTCGGGAATTCTCCTCAACCTCGGCAGCCATCTCACCCTCATCCGCCAACTGCAGGCGATGCTCTGGCAGACGCTCAGCTATCCGTTCATCGTCCTGCTGACATTCTTCGGCGTGTTTTACCTCATCATGGTCGAGCTGATCCCCAAATGGAAACCGCTTTTGAACGGCCTTGCGGGGATGACGTTCTGGGTCAGAACCGCCGGCGGATTTCAGCCTGAAAAATTCTATATTCCCGCCTTCACGCGCGCTCTCTTCGTCGTTTCCGACGGCATTGCATCGCTGCCCGGCGCGGTGGTGATCGCCGCGGTCCTTCTCATCATCCTAATCCTCTGGACCGCCTGGAAACTCGCCGGCGGCGCCAGCGCAATGGCCGAACTGCTCTGGCTGCACATGCCGCTCGTCGGCGCCATCGTGCGAAAAAATCTGATCTCAAGATGGTGTCACGCCGTGAACCTCGGCGTCGAAGCGGGAATGGATCTCACCGCCGCGATCAAGCTCGCCGATGACGCCACCGCATCGCCCACCCTGCGCGCCGGCGGCGAAGCGATGATCGCGGCCCTCTCCGCCGGCAGGCCGCTTTCCGATTCCAGGGCCGCCGCCTTTCTCTCCGCCACCGTCACCACCGCGATGGAAGCCGCTTCCCAGCGCGGCGATCTGGCCGTCACGCTCCGCGCGCTTTCGCAAATGTATCAGCAGCAGGCCGAGCTTCGCATCGGTTCCATCCAGGCCGTACTCACGCCGATCCTCTTGCTGTTCATCGGCGTCATCATCGGCGGGCTTATGATCGCGATGTTCGCCCCGCTGTTATCCGTCCTCAGCATGATGGGATGACATGACCGAGCAAACGCCCCAGCACCTGAATCCCGCCCGCAAGCTTCTGCGCCTTGCGGCAAGGGCGATCTGGATCACGCTCGTCACCATCGCCATGTCGCTGTCGGCGGTGCTGGTCATCATCGGCATCGGCGCCATCTTCTCCATCTACGTCATGGGACCGTTTATTCTCTACAGCTTCGCATTTCTGGCGATGCTGCTGATGGCCTGGTCCACCGCCCGGCTCGCGATCCGCCGCCGGCGAATGCTGCTCGTCCTCAATACGCTCTCCTCCGCCACGCGCCTCGATTTGCCCCTGTCCAAATTGCTCCACGATGCGGCTCAGGGAGAAACTGGACTCATGCGAAACCGGCTCCTCGCGGTCCACGACCGCCTCCAGCGCGGTGAATCCCTCGAAGATGCCCTCCTCCGCGCCGCCCCGGAAATTCCCCGCGGCACACTCCGCGCCATCGGCGCGGCCGACCGCCTGGGGTGTCTCGAGCCTGTCCTCAACACCATCATCTATCACCGCGCCGCCGATGACGCCCTGGAGGCGCGCGGCCCCAGATTCTACTGGGTCTATCCCGCCATGATCGCCAGCATCGTCAGTCTCATCACAATAATCGTCATACCTAAGTTCGAGGGGATCTTTCGGGATTTTAATCTCCCGCTTCCCTGGTCGACAAAAATGGTCATCGTCCTTGCCGATCGCCTGAGTTTCATCTGGATCATCCTCGTCATCCTGACGCTTTTGCCTCTCGGCAAGGCGATGGCGAATCTGTTTCCCCTTCGCCGAGCCAAACCACCCCTCACCGGCGCTCTCCGGGACCGATTGATCTGGTGGACTCCGCTGCTCGGCAGTTACGTGCGCGATCGCGGTATGGCGCGCCTCTGCGATTTCCTGGCCATCACCGCCGAATTGGGCCGACCCCTGGACGAATCGCTTCGCGAGGCCGCCTCCGCACAGGGCAACGCCGTCCTCCGTCACCGGGCATCCGTCTGGGCAACGCTCGTCTCCCAGGGCCAGCCCATGCACGAAGCCGCCCGTCAGGCGAAACTGCCCGAGCTTTTCGCCGCTCTCCTCGCTACCGTGCGCGGGGGGCAATCATTCTCACAGGTGCTGGAATTTCTCTGGCGGCACTACGAATACCGCGTTGACCGAACCCGCGCCGTCATCGTCGCCCTGTTCCTGCCGGTGATGGTGTTCACCCTCGGCGCCTGCGTCGCCCTGGTCGGGGCATCGCTTTTTATGCCGATGGTTTCGCTGACAAACGCTCTCAGCGGTGTCGCCCCCACGGGAGGTTTCTGACATGCGCCCACGCCGCGGATGGGTTTTCGTCGATGTGCTGATGGCGATGATCCTCGTCACCCTGATCGCCGCGATGCTCGCCGCCGCCGCCGGCTGGCAGCAGCGGGCGCTGCTCCACCTTGCCGATGCCCGTGCCGCCGGCCGCACCGCCGAATCTGCCCTCCTCTCCATGCAAAGCGGCCGCGCGCTCGCGCCAGGTTCTAAAGTCCATGTCCGCAGGCTCGCCGATCCGTCGAATATCCCCGGCGAAATCTGGGTGCAGGTGGACGCCGACCAGGGCGGCCGCGCCGCTACGCTCGTTGGACTCGTGCCGCAAAATGCCGTGCCCGCCGGAGGTTCATAATGCGCGCTCACCAACCCCGCGGTTTCACAATCACCGAGATCCTGATGACGCTCTCGCTGCTGGTGATCTTCTTCGCCGCCGCCGGCGAAGTCTTCCGCTCCACCGTCCTGCTCGGAAAATCCAGCCAGGATGTTTGCGACACCGCCAGCCAGACCGACTCGGCCATGCGTCAGCTTCGCATCGATGTGTGGAATGCCCGCGCCATCTCCGTGCCCGATCCACGCTCCGCGCGAATCTCCGCCGCCGATGGAACGACCCTCCTCTGGCAACTGGATACACAGAACAATGCCATTCGCGCCGATGCCGCCGCACGTACGCAGCAATGGGACCACATCGCTGCCAACTGGTCGTTCACCACCGACGCCGATTCCCTTGTGGTCTCAGACAACAAATCCATCCCGCAGCGGATCATCAGCCAAATTCTTCTTACAAGCGGCCCCAAACCATGAAGCACGCGAAACGTCAATCCGGATTTGCCATGATCACCGCCATCGCCCTGATGTCCCTGAGCGCGATGACGCTCACGCTCCTGGGCACGACGATCTTCAACCAGTCCCGCCGCACGCAGATGGTTTGCGAAGATGCCCAGCTCCGCCAATTCCTGATCGCCGGCGCAACTTTCGCGCTATCGCATATCCAGCAAAATTCCACCGGCGAATTTTCGATTCCCCTGCCGGAAATCTCCGCCGATCATTCCGCGCAGTTGACGGTCCAGATCAATCCCATCTCCCCGTCCCGGATCACCGCAGACATCGAAGCGTCCATTCCCCATCACCGCCTCGACCAGCATTTGATCTTCACCCGCGAAAACGGCGTCTGGCAAATCTCCCAGGCCCGGCTTGGCCGCTGATGGGTCAACCCGCAAACACTTGTCACCCCCACCAATTCTCTGGCACAATACGTCGCTCCCATGCGCCGCACCCTCTATCTCGAAACCTTCGGCTGCCAGATGAACGTGCTCGACAGCGAGCTGGTTCTCAGCCAGCTTCGCGCCCAGGGATATCAAACCACCGATGACCGCGAAAACGCCGATGTCATCCTCTTTAACACCTGTTCCGTCCGCGAGCACGCCGAGCAGAAAGTCTGGTCGCGCCTCGGCGAGCTGCGCACTCGCAAGGCGGCCGATCCCGGTCTGATCATCGGCGTCATCGGCTGCATGGCCGAGCGCGACGGGGCGGGCATCTTCCGAAAATTCCCCCACGTCGATCTCCTCTGCGGCCCCGGCGAACTCGATCGCCTCCCCGCCATGGTGCACAACGCGGCGATCACCACCTCCGTAAACCGCACGCGGCAAAGCGCGCTGATGGGCGCCTCCTCCCGCCGCAGCGGCACCCTTGATGCCGCCGAAGACCGCCTGGAAATGCTCGATCTTTCCCGCAGTGTGTCGCCTTCGGATGATTTCTCGCAGACGTATGTGCGAATCACCCGCGGCTGCAACAAATTTTGCACCTACTGCGTGGTCCCCTACACGCGCGGCCCCGAGGTTCATCGCCCGCCGCAAAATATCATCGACGAAGTCCGCAAGCTCGTCGCCGCCGGCGCGCGCGAAGTCACCCTGCTCGGCCAGACCATCAACCATTACTGCTATCGCCACGGCGACGGACGCATCACGACATTCGCGCAGTTGCTGTACGACATTCACGAAGCCAATCCCGATCTGCCCCGGCTCCGCTTCGTCACCAGTTTCCCCCGCGATTTCGGCGACGATGCCCTCGCCGCCATGCGCGATTGCCCGCGTATCTGCCGCTATCTCCACGCCCCGGCCCAGCACGGCAGCGACCGAATCCTGAAGCTCATGAACCGCGGATACACCGCCGGCCAGTATCGCGAGTTCGTCGCCCGCGCCAGAGAGCACATGCCCGATGTCTGCATCGCCAGCGATTTCATCGTTGGTTTCCCGACAGAAACGGATGCCGATTTCGCCGCCACAGTCGATCTTCTGCGCGGATCGCAATTCAAGAACAGCTTCATCTTCAAATATTCCCCCCGCCCCGGCACCGTCGCCATCGACCGATTCACCGATGATGTCCCCGAGGAAATCAAGCGAAAACGCAACAATGATCTCCTCGCCGCTCAGATGGAAGTTTCAGCGGAGCTGAACCGCCAGATGATCGGCCGCCGCGTCGAAGTCATGGTCGAAGGAGAAAGCAAACTAGTCAGCCGCCCCCAGCTCGCGCCCGTCAACCGCGTGACGCTCGGCTGGGAAAAACCAGCCGAAGCACGCGCGACCCAATCGGTCCAACTCGTCGGCCGCACGCGCGGCGATCAGGTCGTTGTCTTCGACGGCGATCTCTCAATGAAAGGCTCGATCCTCGAACTTCAAATCGACGATGCCAGGAGCCTCACGCTGTTTGGAAGTCCCGCTGAAAATGCCGCTCTTGCTTAGCGGCTAATCCTCAAACGTTTCCTGCAGCACCGGAATCGACACCCCCCGCGGCGTCGGGGGCGCCTGGTGCATCACGATCAGCGGCACATCGCGCAGCTCACGCACCATCGCGATCTCATCGCAGTTGTCGCGCTTGGGGCAGCGCACACAATCGCTCCACACCTTCAGCGGGAGGCTCTCCTTGGCGACCACCTCAAACCCCAGCTTCTCGAAAAATGCCTGCTCGTAGGTGAGGGACATCAACCGGCGAATCTGCAGTCGCCGGGCCTCGTCGGCCGCCCATTCCACCAGCCGCCGCCCGATTCCCCGCCCGCGAAAATCCTCGTCCACCGCCAGCGACCGCACCTCCGCCAGGTCGGCCCACAGCACCGATAGCGCCGTGCACCCCACGACCCGTCCCGGCGTCGTGCGTCCATCGCTCTTTTCCGCGTCGATCTCGTACACCGCGAAATCGCGCAGCGATTCGTAAAGCTGCGCCAGGCTTTTGAACAGCATCTTCCCCAGCTCAGCATGGCTGCTGATGATCTCCTGGATGCGGGGAACATCGTGGATGGTCGCAGACCGAATCATGACGCTAAAAGTATAGCACAGCCGGTTCGTGGAGGCGGAGAGATCAACGGGCTAATCGACGTTTACCTTCTCCATCGGTTCCTGATCGGTGTGATAATTATGGAAAAGTTTCCCGATGTCCTCGGCCATCTCATCGGCCATCTGCGCCCTCAGGTCGCTCTCGGTTTTGTCCTGACTTTCCACCGTCCAGTCGGTGGTGATCTGAACGTCTTCGCTCGGAGCATCCATCGGCCAGCGTGTGTCGCCGGTATCGGCGTCCACGATCTTCACCACCGCATCCATGTGCCCGCGCATTTGCCCGCTGCCGGCCGGTTTGACGATCTCCGACCTCCAGATGTTCACGTACAGCACCTGCCGCGCCCCCACACGCCGGCCAATATCGGCGATCGTCATCGGCGCATATTTCTGCGGATCCAAATCCTTCAATTGTTCCAGCGACTGTTGATCCACCAGCGGGGCGATCTTGGCATCATTCAGCACGCGCCGCAGCACCAGCGTCATATGCTGCGATTCAATGTCCGAATCCAGCGCCAGCCCGTAGCTCTCCACCAGCACCAGCATCGAGTCGGTTTTTTTCGGGACGTACTTGGCGTCCACGGGGTTGCCCACGGTTCGCTGTGAAACAACGCTCAGGATCGTGCATCCGCCGAGCAAGCACAGCATCGTCAGCGCCGCGGCGATTCTCGCGATTTTCAGACCGCTATAGTTCATGATCGCTATCGTCCGGGTGAGTGATAAACAGCTTGCCCAGCTCCGTCGTCAGGGCATCGATCGTTTTGCGATAAACCGTGTCATCGTCGAGATTCGGCAAACCCTCCGGCGGTGAATTGGGCGGATACACCGACGAAACGCTGTCGTTGTCGTACGCCGTGTGTGATCGGCCGTTGGTCACTTCGATCACCTTCACATCCGCCACCGCCTGCCCGCGCGACAGATCGAGCGAATCGCCCGGATGCAGCGAGAGGCTTTGCACTTCAATATAAATAAACCGCGTGGCCGGGAAGCGCGCGGCGATCTGCTCCGCAGAATCCGCCTGGGATTCGGGATGCTCTTCCTGATACCTGAGCACCGGCTGCACGCCCAGAAACGTCGTCCCCTTTAGCTCGTTCACTTTCGCATCAACGCCCTGCTGAAGCTTGTTCTGCAGGCTTCCAGCCACATCCGCGCAGATGCTGGGATGATCGACGATAAGTCCCTCATCCGCCCAGACCATGATCGCCACGTGCTGCCCCTTCAGCCCAGAGTATGCCGGCGCGATCTGCGATGGTCCCACGACGGTCGAAGCGACAACGCCCAGCGCATCGCACCCGCCGCAGAGCAATCCCAGCAGCGGAAGCAAAAGCGCGGCACCCACGAAAGTCAGGCGCCCCGGCCGTGAGCGATCACGATACATATTGCGGCTCCTCGGCAAACATCGCTGGAATCTCATCGGCATCGAAATTCTTCACGACCGCCAGCCGTCAATCCCGTGCAGGTGGATGAAAATCTTCCATGCCCAGGCGGCGATGGACAGCGTCATAAACAGGGGAACATAATATCGGCTGGGACCCAGTGACACCAATCGGTACACAGAACGCCCGGTCATCACAATATAGAATCCCGCCCAGAAGGTGACCACCGTCGCCAGGGCGAGTAAAAATCCCATCGGCTGAACGTAGACGCTCGCGGGAAAATTTGCGCGCGCAAACCACGCAAAGCTGGTCGTCATCCCGCAGCTTGGGCAGGGGAGACCCGTTCGCAAAGCAAACTGGCATTCGTCGAGCCCAAGCTGCGTGTGCGTTCCCATCCCTGTCGGGCTGGGCGTAAGCCGAATCGCCGTGATCATCAGCCACAGACAAAATGCGCACACTCCAAGCGATAGCACCCGCCCCCAGGGTCCGACACGAACCGGCTCAACGCGCGGCGAGAAAATTACGGGAATGGTCGGCGCCGTCATTGCGGCAAAATACCGCAGCGTTGAACCGATTGCCAACACCAACTGCTTAGGAATTGTGCAAAGCCGCAAAACTTCCCCCTCCGCGGCGGTTGCAGGAGGAGTGGCCCGCCGCCCTTCCAGATTTCTTACGTAGACCTTTTGATTCAATAACGTTACGGATGGTGCCATGAGGCAGAATGTTCGCTGAATCGATTCGCCGCAAGCGCGGTATTGAATTTGCGGTTTCGGGACTTTGGGATGACGTTAATTCCGGTTATTCAAAATAGGTCGTATTTAGCTTGCTCATTGACATCCGACATCCGATAGTTACTAAATAATGTGCTCGGCCCGCTTCCCTCGGTGATCAGGGCTGCGGATTGACTGAAGTTTTAGCGGAATTTTCACCCGGTTCGGCTTGTTTTCCAACACTGTTATGATTTCTTGCTGGATTGGACGGAAAGTTTCACAAGAATACAATTCCACACCTGTAAATATATGAAGGTGTGGATGGATTGAATTTCATCACGGAAAGCGTCTTCGGCTTATGCGCGTTTTCATGCTCGGTTGGGAGTTCCCCCCTTTCATCAGCGGTGGTCTGGGCACGGCCTGCTATGGCCTCACCAAAGCGATGAGCGGGTTGGGTACGGACATCATGTTCGTGCTCCCACGGCCTGTCACCACGCCATTCTCCACCCACGTGCGCCTCGTCAGTCCCCGGCCGGGATCTCCCCTCGCATCCCCTTCCACCGAATTCCGCCTCGACGAATTTGAGCACGTCACCTTCCGCACCGTCGATGCGCAAATGCTCAACTCTTATCAGACCCCCGCCGACTACGATCCGCAGCGCGAACTGGAAAAACAGAAATCCGAAGCCATCCGCATACGCGCACTCAAGGCCACGCGCGTTGAATCCACACCCGATATCCCGGTCATTCCGCCCCCCAAACCATCTTCCGGCGCCACCCCCGGCTTCATCGGCGCCGGCGCGAGCGCAGGCAACTCCCCCTATGCGGGCGATCTCTTCTCCGAAATTCAGCGCTACGCCGCCCTTGCCGGTGAAATCGCCCGGCAGGAGGCCATCGACGTCGTTCACGCGCACGACTGGATGACTTTCCCCGCCGGTATGGCCGTTGCCGGCGTCAAGGGCGTTCCGCTCGTCGTTCACGTGCACAGCACCGAATTCGACCGATCCGGCATCCACATCGACCAGCGAATCTACGACATCGAACGCCGCGGAATGCACAGCGCGATGAAAATCATCGCCGTCAGTTACCTCACCAAAAACCTCATCACCCATCACTACGGCATCGACCCGGCCAAGGTCGAAGTCGTGTACAACGCCATCGAATCCAACGGCAACGGCATGGATATCGAAAAATACAATATCCAGAAAGATGAGAAGATCGTCCTGTTCCTCGGCCGAATCACCATGCAGAAAGGCCCGGAATATTTCCTCGCCGCGGCGAAAAAAGTCCTGGAGGTCATGGACAATGTGAAGTTCGTCATGGCCGGCTCAGGCGACATGATCCGCCGAACCATCGAAATGGCCGCCGGCATGGGCATCGGTCACAAGGTGCTGTTCACCGGATTCCTTCGCGGTGGCGATGTCGAAAAAGTTTTCAAGATGGCCGACCTCTACGTCATGCCCAGCGTTTCCGAGCCGTTCGGCATCGCGCCCCTCGAAGCAATGAGCCACGAGGTCCCCGTCATCATCTCCAAGCAATCCGGCGTTTCCGAAGTCCTCACCCACGCCCTCAAGGTCGATTTCTGGGACATCAATGAGATGGCCAACAAGATCATCGCGGTGCTGCGGCATCCACCGCTGGCGCGCACGCTTCGCGAGCACGGCAGCTTCGAAGTCCGACGCCTGAGTTGGAGCGATGCCGCCAAATCCTGCCTCGGCGTTTACGAGGAAGCCCGCCATGCCATGAACGGGCATGGATAACTGATACTCCCCGCATATTCCTCAATTTGCTGGCGACGCCCCGCGGCAGACCGTAAAATTGCCTCCTCGTCGGAGGAAAAATGCCCCAATCATCGCGGTCGTGGTTTGCGGTGATGTCCATCCTCGCGCCGCTCGCTTCCACCGCCGCCGCTTCCACCACGTTCTACGTTTCCGACGACATCGATACCGATGCCATCTACAAAATCAGTTCCACCGGCGCCGTCAGCACCTTCGCACAGAATCTCGCCGAGCCCACCTTCATGGCAATGGACAGCGCCGGCAATCTCTACGTGAGCTGCGACGGCGATGGAACCATCCGCGAGATTTCCCCCTCCGGGCAGATTTCCCTCTTCGCCTCGGGCTTCAGCGATCCCGGCGGCCTCGCGTTCGATTCCTCGGGAAACCTGTTCGTCGCCAACACCAATGGCGACTCTATCGTTAAAATCACTCCATCGAAAACCAGCACCACGGTTGTCAGCAATCTCTTCGCCCAGGACCTCGTGATCGACGGCAGCAACAATCTCTATGTCTCTTCCGTGATCGGTTACGATCTTTCCGATATCTACAAAATCGCTCCGGGCGGACAACCCGGCATCTATGCCGGCGATGTTCCGTTCACCGGCGGTATGGCGATGGACGACAGCGGGAATCTCTTTTGTGCCAACTACAGCGGCGTCGATATTGTCGAGGTGCCCACCACCGGAAATTTCAGCACGTTCGCAACCGGGTCACCGCTGAATGGCCCCACCGATGTCGCCTTCGACGCTTCGGGGAATCTGTATGCCACCGATTATCCCACCAGTCTGCAGAGCGATGCGATCGATGAGATATCGCCCACCGGCCACGTCGGCACATTCCTTGGCGAACAAGCCGCTGATTTTTTTCCGGGCGATATTCTCGCCGTGGTTCCCGAGCCGACTTCGCTAAGCGTGTTTATCGCGAGCATCGCACTGCTCGCCGGCGCTCGCCGGCGCACTCATTCCACGGATGGCCGGCGACCATGACCGATGTCCCGGCAAAAAATCGCCCGCGCGGCGCGAATCTGCTGCGCCTCATCGGCGTATTCAAGCTGGCAAAAGGCGCGCTGCTCATCGCCGCGGCCATCTCCGTGTTTCATCTGCTTCACAAAAATCTCGCGGATTACATTCTCGAATGGTCGCGCCGCCTGCACATCGAACCGGGAAATTACGTGATTGAGCGGCTCCTCGACCGGGCCCTCACCGTCACCAATCGTCAGCTCGTCGTCGTCGGAATCGTCTCGCTGGTTTACGCGGCCATGTTCACCGTGGAAGGCGTCGGCCTGCTCATGCTCGAGCACTGGGCCGAGTGGATGACCGTCATCACCACTTCCGGTTTGATTCCGTTTGAGATTTTCGAGATCGCCCGAAAGCCCGGCCCGCTCAAAGTGCTGGCTCTGATAATCAACATCGCCGTGGCGGTTTATCTTTTCTTCCACGTGCGCCACGAATCCGCCCAGCGGCAATCCGAAAACGCCGCCGTCACTCCCACTGGAACGTGACGGGAATCTCCACATCCGGATGCAGGCTCTTGTGGACGGGGCACTGCATCGCGGCGTTCTCAAGCCGCTGACGCTGCTCGGCGCTGAGCGACTTTGGACCGCGAATCGTGACGCCAAGCCGGCCGATTCGCCGCGTCGGTTGCTGGATCATTTCCTTCGTGACCACGGATGTAGCCCCGGTGAGATCGATTTCCAATCGCTGCGCCAGGATCGCCATCGTCGTCAGCATGCACGTCCCCAGCGCGGTGGCGACAAGATCGGTCGGCGAAAACGATTCACCGTTTCCCATGTTGTCTTTCGGCGCATCGGTGAGCAGCGTGGTGCCGGAATCGCTGTGCTTGGCGCCGCATCTTAATTTTCCCTGATAATCGATTTCGATCTGAACCATTGGATGTTTCCCTTCGTAAAACTGATCCGCCCGTGAATCGCGTCAAAAGCGCCTTTGATCGGTCCGAGGGGAAAAGTTGCGGAATTCTAGCGGGAAAAGCAAAGAATTTACGATGTAAAAAATTCTTACTTTTCGCGTTTTTTCGGCTTGCGACCAAAAACGCATTCATCTATTTGAAGATGAAGTTAATCGGGCCTTGGTTCTGGCAGAGCCAAGTACGTTCCCGGACTTAAATTTTAGATCAGTCTCTTTACGGGAGAAGTAATGGCACGAGGAGATCGTACCCAGGGATTCCGCGCCTTCGTTCAGGACCATTTTTTCGGTGGCAAAAGGCGCAAACAGCGAGTCAACCGCAGCCGGCGGTTTCTCAACCCAGCCATATATTTCAAGGGGTTAGAAGCGCTCGAGGCCCGTGTGCTCATGAGCGTCACCCCCACACTGACCAACGGCGTGCTCAACTGCACCGGAGTCGAGGGCCAGGCCAACGAAATTTCGGTCGATCTCACCACCAATGGTCAAGCGCTGATCGCAAATGTTGACGGATCTTCCAAAACTTATCTAACTTCCCAAGTTCACTCCCTCGTGATCGATTGCGGCAGTCGAAGTGATTTTGTCCGTGTAAATGCTGATTTCCATGTTCCCGAGGAGCTGACTTTTGGAAAAGGATGGACGCCGCCCTCCAGCTCCACCGGAAATACGTCCGCGCCAAAGCCCGTTTCTGATCCACCGGTCGCCTCACCCATCACGACATCGCCCGTCGCGACTTCACCCGTGACGAAGTCGCCCGTCACGACTTCACCCGTGATTATTTCGCATACAAGCGCCGGCTCAAGTTCCACGGGTCTCGGTTCATCCAGTTCCGGTTCGGGTTCCAGTTCAACCGGATCGGGAACCATTTCATCCGGTTCAGGCTCGAGTTCGACCGGCTCGGGTTCAAGCTCCAGTGGATCGGGTTCATCATCGACAGGCCTGGGTTCCAGCTCATCCGGTCTTGGTTCCAGTTCATCTGGTCTCGGCTCAAGCTCCACCGGCTCAGGTTCAACTTCCACGGGTTCGGGCTCCAGCTCTGATCCGACCAGTTCGGATCCGACGACCACCGATCCGACCAATTCCAATTCCTCAACCGGCTCGGGCTCCAGTTCAACCTCTTCCAGTTCCAGTTCCACCGGATCAGGATCGTCGGACACTCACCATAAGAAGCATCACTCCACCGGCTCCGGTTCAAGCACAACCACCGGCGTCGGCACAGGCAGCGATCCACTCGGCGGAATTACCGGCCTCGGTGGCTCCGGTGGAGACAGCTCCATCGGCGCAGGCTCGTCCTCCACCGGAGCGGGCAGCAGCTCTACAGGCTCCGGCAGCAGCTCCACAGGTTCGGGCAGCAGCTCATCCGGCTCGGGTGACAGCTCCACCGGTTCGGGCAGCAGTTCTACCGGCGCGGGCAGTTCATCGGGCAGCACCAATTCCGATCCGCCGCCGTCTGATCCCGGTGATTCATCCACGCCCGATGCCGTTATCACGCTGACGACGCCTTCTTCCACCGTCTATCCGGAGGAAACCGTCAACGTGAATGCCATCGATTCAACCTTCGGAAGCGGCACGGATCTCAACAGCACCATCGAATGGGATTTCGGCGACCCCGGCTCCAATTACGACAACAACCTGATCGGTTTCAATGCCGCTCATGCCTACGCGAGCGCAGGCACCTACACCATCACGCTGACGATCGTCACCCCCGATGGCCACGTCGGCGTCGCGACGCAGGACATCACCGTCGAGCAGGACAACCGAAACACGATTTATGTTTCGGCCAACGGCAGCGACAGCAATGACGGCTCATCGCCCAATTCGGCGATACAGTCCATCGACCGTCTTAACCAGCTTCTCACCAGCAACACCCGCGTGCTGTTTGAAGACGGCGGCACCTACAACATGGACACCGGCATGCAGCTTCAGAACGTGCAGCATGTCTACGTCGGCAGCTATGGCAGCGGCGCGGCGCCGATCCTTATGGCCACCGGCGACAACATCGTTTCGATGATCGGCCTCGGTGGTAATTCGCAGGGCATCGTCGTCCAGGGCCTGACCTTCGATTCAACCTCCACCAGCGACGACGGCACCGCCCCCGATGGCTCAGACATCGTCGGCAACGGCATCGCATTCCTCGATAACACCTTCTATCACCTGGAAGATGATTTCAATCTCAACGAAAACCCGACGAACGTTCTGATTCAGGACAATTCCTCTCCCGACCAGAACGATCTCTACGGATATTTCGCCTGGACCCAGGGCACCGAGATCAACATCATCGGCAACACCGTCGCCAACTCCATCGACCAGGCCCTCATCCGCGCCGATGCCGTCGGGACACAGGATGTGAATGTCAGCTACAACAATCTGACCAAGACCTCTCCGGCCGGTCAGACCTACAAGAACTGCTGGACCTGCATGTGGGTGGACTATTCCACCACCTACATGAATACATTTACCAACGGCGCCATGCAGACAGGCCCGCTTGATCCCTCGGTGGACGGCCAAACCCCCGCAACCGCGACCTGTTCCAATGTGCTTGTCAATTCCAACGTATTCAACAGTGCGAAGATGATCGTAAGCCCCAATACCGAGGGACTGGAGTTCACCAACAACGTCATCCATTCGCCGGACACCAATGCGATCTGGATTGCCGGCTCTGGTGACTATGCGGATGTCAACTGGGTCTCCTCCAATCTCTACTTTGGCAACAACACCCTCCAAACCACTGATGGTGACGGGTCCGGGTTCATCGTGCTCTACGGCGGCGGGAGCCTTAGCAACATCTCGGTGGTGAACAATGTCTACGACGCTCCGAACATTGGCTATGGCGAATATGACAACGCGTTCATCTTCGTCGGATCGATGAGCACAAGTGCCTTCTCCACGGTCACCGGCAACGTGCTGTACAACGGGTCAAACGCCTCATCCTCGGCGGATGATGTGAACGGGAATTGGATGGGCCAGCCAGATTTTGATTCGAGTTATGGACTGGGAACAAATATAGTCCAGGCTGTGGCGTTCGGATCGACGTGGCAAATCAACGGGGCGGGATCAGATCTCCCTGTCTCGGGTGACTGAGCGAATCATCGCAATTTCGGACTCCGCTGGAGGTCGTAGAGATCGGCCGCTCCGCCCCTGAATTGCCGGTGGTCGAGCAGTTGCCCGCGGTGAGCGAGTATTTGTTCAAACCGCTGCTCGTCCTGGTCGGCGCCCATGGAAAAGACGATCCAGACCCGATTCCGTCCCTGCATCTGAAGAAGATCATCGGCGTATCGTTTAACCTGGAGAGTGGGATCGGGCTCATAAATGCCATGGACCAGTTCCGCGCCCGGAACGTTCAAAACGGGGGGCATATTCAGATAATAATCTCCCAGCACGTCGGATCCCCAGTGAAGATAAAGCGAGTCGCCGTCACGCCAGTTCCCCTTCACATAGTTGAGGGCCGGCTTTAAGTCATAGGGCGTTTCGGGATGAAGAAAATACTTCGCCTGAAGATATATGGGGAAAACAAAGAGAATCGCGCACACAAAAACCCGGACCGGCGACGCCAGCGAGCCGAGCCGCGGCCAATCGATTCCCACCGCAAAAGCCAGGGGCAGAACCACCAGGGGCGCGCAGAATAGCGTAAGCCTTCCTGAAAACGGATATCGTTGAAGCGCCGAACCGGCCAGGGCCAGCGCCAGCGTCGCGATGAGATAGCTCAGCATTTGCTTCGATCGTCGCGCCATCACCACCCATCCGAACGCGAAGGAGGCGGCGGCAATATAAAAAATAACGTCGCACGCCAGAACGAAGACGCGCCCGCGATCGGTGAACCGCGAGACAATCCCCAGCGGATAATTGATGAGTCCAAAGATCGTTCGCGGATACCAGAGCAAAGCCGGCAGGCTTAAACGAATCGGGGCGAATGCACCTTGCTCCTGCCAGTAAGTGCGCAGATAGTCATTGGCGACGTAATGTCGCGAGACCAGCAGATAATTGGCCGCGAAACTGATGAACCAGCAAACCCCCATAGCGACATCCGCCCGCGCCAGGCGAAATTCGCGTTGCCGGCAATGGTTGATGATCCGTGCAAGGCCGATCCCACCCAACACGAACAAAAGAGGATGGCTGAACCAGAGAAGCACCGCCCCCGCGAGCGCAAGAATCGCAACCTTCCCCTTCCGCTGCTGGGCCGCCGCGAGCGCCAGCATCACCGTCACCCACAAAACATCGGTCGAGTACTGCTTGCCCTCGGCCGAATATTGAACCAGCGGCTCCGCCAGCGCCAACCAGGCCGTTGCCGCCACCGCGATTGCAGGCCCCGCAATCTTTCGCAGGGTCAGGAAAAAAATGGGTAAAGCAATGACGGATGCAACCAGCGGCACCAGCCGGATCGTCAACTCTCCATGCCCAAAAATTTCCGTCGCGCACTTCTGAAGAATCACAAACCCCACGGGCGCCGCCTGGTTTCCGATATTCAGCGGGCCCAGCAACTGGGTAAAGCTTTTGCCGAAGACATTCGTCGCCAGCAGCGCATCGTCGTGCAGCAGCCCACGCTCCTGAAGGTAACGGCGCAGCCGAAGGACGATCCCGATGCCAATGACGAACCAGGCGGTCAGTGGATGAGAAACAATTCTGCGGAGGCGGCAATCAGCGGGGCGATCCGTCGCAGGCGAGGAAATCGCGCCGTCGGAAACTAATTGATCGGTTGGGCACATTCCAGGATTCAGCATAGTATCTCAAAAGCCCCGAGGCGGAAGAGTCGCAACAGCGGGGGACGATGACGCCAATCCAAAGCCGCGATGAGATCGCAGATGCCGCCTGAGCCGGGCGCAGGGGCGCTCAACCAGATAATAGATCGCGAGCGTCACCAGAAACGAAACGGCCGATGAAACGATGGCCTGTTCAAGTTGTGTGCCCCGGCTCCAGCGATCCACCGTTTCAATCACGACGTAATGCACCAGATAAAGCGTGTACGAAAGTATCCCGACGAATCTCACGATGCGGATGTTTAAAAGGCGAAATACCGCCCAGCGCGGATAACGAACAGCCGTAATGAACACTGGAAATAATGCGATCCCCTGCAATGAGTATCGCAGCGTCTCGCGAAAAGTATCGCCGCGCACCGTGAAAGTAAGCAGGAGCAGACCGACGCCAAGGGGAAGCAATATCCATTTCCAGATTTTCTCCTGGGCGCGGGTGCGGTCCATCGCGGGGTTGCCGTAGATTGCCAGGATGCAGCCGTACAGGATCGAATCGAATCTTGTGTCAGTCGCCATGAACGTTCGATATTCGCTGGCGTGGAAACGGATGACCAGCACGCTGCGCCACACCAATATTGCCGCGCACAGAGAGCCCAGAATCACCGCCTGACGGCCCGGCCTCGGACAGGTCCGCCGAAGAACGATGTAAATCAGGGGGAAGAACAGATAAAAATGCTCTTCAACCGCGAGTGACCAGAGTACGCCGGTGCCTTTCGGGATCGCATTACCGCCGGCGATAATGTAATAGTTCGTCAGGTAAGCGAATTCCGCCGCCAACCCTCCGCCGCTCCGGCCGCCGGGGACTATTCCCATCACGTTCAGAATCACGGCCGCGGTAATGACAAGGTAACAGGGCGGGAATATTCGCAGCACCCGGCGGGCATAGAACATCTTCAGGCTGATCGAGCCTTCTCGCTCCGCTTCCCTGCGGAGAAGCGTCACAATGAGATATCCGCTGAGGAAGAAAAACGCGGTGACGCCAAATCCACCCGGAATGAGGTCGCCATATCCTAAATGACTCAGGAAAACGAGGAAAAACGCCACGGCCCGAATCCCGTCAAGCGAAGGAATGTAAAAGGATTCCGCGCGTGCGGACGAACGGTCCGAGAGTGTCTGGTCTTGATTCTCCAGGCATGGGCGAGAACTCATCTTCGGAGGCTATCGGCACAACGGGTTAGAGCGTCTGAATGGGGATTTCGCGGCGACGCGCCGGGTCCAGGCACCTGTTTCGCCACAATGGGGGCAATGGGAGGGCGTCTAAATTTATTGGTCGTTAAGATAAAGGAGATGTCGCATCTCTACCGCTTGATTCGCTCGTTGATTTCTGGAATAGCTGTTACCAGCTACTTTAGCCGTGAATTGGTTTGCATCGACTCCCGATTCGAACCACATGAAGAACAACAAACGCAGCAAAGCCGCTCGTCAAGCCCTGGAAAATCTCGAAAACCGCCAGCTCCTTTCTTCCGTCCTTCTCGACGGAACCTCCCTGGAGCTGCACGGGAATTCGGACCACTCGAACAAATTCGTTGTTCGCTCCGCGGGCGATGACCGAGTCCTCGCGTTTGCCAATGGTAAGGGCAAAGCCGCTTCGCTCGATTCCGTCAATGAAGTGGTCATCTACCTCGGCAACGACAAAAATATTGTGAGTGTCGCCTCCGATGTCACCACCCCGGTCGAAGTCATCCGCCCCGACGGTAAGACAACCATCATCAACCCCGGCACGACAAAGAAATTCAATCCGTCCCACAGCGGATCCGGAAGCTCCTCCGGATCGGGCGACACGGGCACCGGCGGCGATTCCGGCTCATCCGGCGGCGGCTCCTCAACCAGCGGCGTCGGCTCCAGTTCAACCGGCGCGGGAACTTCATCCACCGGCTCGGGCAGCAGTTCCACCGGTTCAGGCTCCAGCTCGACCGGCTCGGGCACCAGCTCCACCGGCTCAGGCACTAGCTCCACCGGCTCAGGCACCAGCTCCACCGGCTCAGGCACTAGCTCCACCGGTTCCGGTAGTAGCTCGACTGGCTCCGGCACCAGTTCCACCGGCTCGGGCAGCAGTTCAACCGGTTCCGGCACCAGCTCCACCGGCTCAGGCAGCGGATCTACGGGCACCGCTTCCAATCCAAATGATCCCGCCACGCCCCACCCCGTCATCACTGTGACCAGCGTCTCCACGATTCTTCCGTTGGAAACCGTCAACGTGCAGGCGATTAAATCCACCTTCGGAAGCGGTACGAATCTCAACAGCACGATTTCCTGGAACTTCGGCGACTCCGGCTCCACCTACAACAGCAACCTGATCGGGTTCAATGCTGCGCATGCCTATGCGAATGCCGGCACCTACACGATCACGTGCACCATCACCACCCCCGATGGTCATGTCGGCATCACCAACACGACCGTCACCGTCGCGGCCGACACGCGTAAGACGATCTACGTCTCCGCAAACGGCAGCGACTCCAACAACGGCTCCTCCGCCAGCCAGGCAATTCAATCCATCTCGCGATTGGATCAGTTGATCACCAGCAATACCCGCGTGCTCTTCCAGGACGGCGGCACCTACAGCATGAAGTCCAGCATCGATCTCTCCGGACTTCAGCACGTTTACCTCGGAACCTATGGCAGCGGCGCGGCGCCGATCCTCATGGCCACCGGCGGTAACGTCGGCAGCTTGATCTCCCTCAGCACCAGTTCCGAGGGCATCGTCGTGCAGGGTCTGACTTTCGATTCAACCTCCACCAGCGACGATGGCACTGCCCCAGACGGGTGCGACATCGCCGGTAATGGAATCGTATTCCTCGACAACACTTTCTATCACCTGGAGGATGATTTCAACCTCAATCAGAACCCCACCAACGTTCTGATCCAGGGCAATTCGTCCCCCAACGCGAACGATCTCTACGGCTACTTCGCCTGGACGCAGGGCACCGAGATCAACATCATCGGCAACACCGTCGCCAACTCCATCGACCAGGCCCTGGTTCGCGCCGATGCCGTCGGGACGCAGGATGTGAATCTCAGCTTTAACAATCTGACCAAGACCTCCCCGGCAGGTCAGACGTACAAGAACTGCTGGACCTGCATGTGGGTGGACTATTCCACCACGTATATGAATACATTCACCAACGGCGCCATGCAGACAGGCCCGCTCGATCCGAGTGTGGACGGGCAGACGCCCGACACCGCGACCTGCTCCAACGTGCTGGTCAGTTCCAACGTGTTCAATAACTCGAAGATGATCGTGAGCCCCAACACCCAGGGTCTGCAATTCGTCAACAACGTCCTCCATTCGCCGGACACCAATGCGATCTGGATCGCAGGCTCGGGCGATTACGACGATGTGAATTGGGTCTCCAACGATCTTTACTTTGGCCATAACACCCTCGAGACCACCGATGGCGATGGGTCCGGATTCATCGTCCTCTACGGCGGCGGGACCGTCACGGGCATCTCGGTGGTGGACAATGTCTATGACGCCCCGAACATTGGTTACGGCGACTACGACAACGCGTTCATCTACACCGGATCGATGAGCATCAGCGCGTTTACGTCAGTCACCGGAAACGTGCTGTACAACGGGTCCAATGCCTCATCCTCCGCGAACTATGTGAACGGGAATTGGATGAGCCAGTCGGATTTTGATTCGGACTATGGCCTGGGAACAAACAAAGTCCAAGCCGTGGATTTCGGATCAACGTGGGAAATCGACGGGGCGGGATCAGATCTCCCCGTCGCCGGTAACTGAGCGGTCAAATGACGCCGGTTCCACGCTGGCCAGGGCCGTCTGATTTTGCAGCTCATTTGAAACCGCGACTTATGGGCAGGAGTGCCAAAAACGCTCCTGCCCATTTTCATTTTCCGCTTCTACGCTAAAGTCTGACCCGCGCATGGGAAAAATCCGCTCAAACCTCGCACCCCTGAAATACAAAACGCTTCGCGCTCTGCGCTTCCCACCCAGATCGTTGGCCGATGTCGCCGTCAAACGATGGGAAATCGCGCCCGGCGATCAGGAAGACGTTCAGCCCGTCCCTCTTCCCGAGGGTCATCTCCAGAAAATCGGCGGTGGCCCTTTCGGCGAATCACCGGATCAGTTGCGTGCCGCATTCACCGCGACGCACATGGTGCATGAACCGACCGAGGCATATCTGCTGCGCAATGTGACCTTGAATGGTCCTTTTTTTTATTCCGGCATGCACAAGGGAGACCTTTACGCGCCGAATCAGTTGCCGCCGCACGCCACGGAAGCGGAGGGGTTCGCCGATCTGCCTCATTGCGTTCTTTCCGGCACCTATGCCGGGGCGAAGTGGTACGGACACTTTCTCCATGACGATCTTCCGCTGCAAATGGCTGCCATTTCGCTGGGACATCCAGTCCTCAACGCCCGCCGAATTTATTCCCACGAACCCGGCTGGCGCGCGGCCGTTGGAATTGCCCTCCCCGACCGATATCACCGTTTCTTCGCCCGCGAGATGATCGTCATTTCCGACTATTCACAAAACCGTTACAAACAGCAGCGCCTGCGGATGATGCGGCAGAAGCTGGCCGATCGGCCCAAAACTGCCCATCGGCGCGTTTATATTCGCCGCGGCGCCGGTGGCAACAAGCGCATCCTCATCAATGAAGAGGAAGTCCTTTCACTTTTGCAGCGGCAACTGGGCTTCTCCGTTTTCGATCCGGATGGCCTGAGTGTCGCGCAGATTATTGATGAGTGCAACGGCGCGGAATTTTTCGTCTCCGTCGAAGGTTCACACGCCAATCCCCCCCTCTTCACCGCCGCTGAGGGAGCCAAAGCGGTCCTACTGCTGCCGCCCTTTCGCGTAAGCGACAACATGCCCAGGATATTCCGCACCGCGGGAATTCGCTGTGGAATGTTCGTCGGCGATCCGCACGGCAACGGACACGACGAATTTACCGTCAACCCGCAGGAACTGGCCCGATTCATCGAAACGTTGGTGCAATGAAAACGATGCGCGCGAATATCCAGCCCTTGGCGATTGCCACCCTTCTCCCTTGCTCCAGGTCTTGGTACATTGAGCAAAATCATCGGCGACTTTCGACGGGAATAATCCAAATGGGAAATCTTGAGTTATGAATCAGCTTCTCCTTGTGATGCCGACCCTCAGGGCGCGGTTCGAGGCTGACGGAACCCTGACGACAACCCGCAAATTCCTGGATGGAATGCAGAAGTACGTCGAGCTCTGGCCCGGTCCAATCCGATTGTTGATGCAGCAAACCCCTGATTCCGATTCAAATCTGGACCATGTAACCGTCCGAATACAGGACCTCCCCTTCAACGTCGTTCAGACAAGCTTCTCCGATGCCCAGGCCCTCCGAAGGGAATTCGCCGCCGCCGGCGTTTTACTGGCTTCGCTCGACCACGAGCAGGTATTGGTGTCATCCCTGTGCGCGGAGGTGGGCGCCCCATGCGTCTATGTCAGCGAATACTCGCTGCGCACTCGTTACCAGATCATTGACACCTCCACTCATAACCCGCTGCTGCGCTGGCGACGACGATTGTGGGCCAGCAGATTGGAAGGACGCCAGCGAAAGGCAGTCAAGCGGGCGTCGGGCATACAGTGCAACGGAACCCCAACGTTCGATGCTTACAAGCCACTGAATCCATCGCCTCATCTTTACTTTGACACCCGGGTTTCGCCCGGTCTGATCGTCTCACCCGAGCTGATGCGCGATCGCCTGGCGCGGATGATGGCTGGCGGCCCCATCAAGCTGGCGTTCTCCGGCCGGCTCGCGAAGATGAAGGGCGCGGATCACCTCGTGAAGATTGCCCTCGCGCTTCGGGCCATGGGTGTTGACTTCAGACTCGACATTTTCGGAAACGGCGAATGCGCCTCTGACATGAAGCGGGAGATCGCGTCCAATAATTTAGGCGATCGCGTTTTTATGCGGGGGGTGCTTCGATTCGCCGAGGAGCTGATGCCCGAGATGAGCGCCAACGTCGATCTGGCAATCTTGCCCCATCCCCAGGGCGACCCCTCCTGCACTTACCTGGAAACGCTCTCCGCCGGCGTCCCAATCGCAGGATATGCCAACGAGGCGTGGACAGGGGTCCAGAGGACGGCGAAAGCCGAGATCGGCGTCTCCACAAAATTGGGCGACCCCCAACCCCTGGCAGCAGCGATAGCAGAACTGGCGCGCGACCGCGCACGTGTAGCGCGCATGTCCGAAGCGGGACGCCTCTTCGCCCTTGGGCACACGTTCGATGACACATTCAAGCGAAGGATCGATCATCTCCTGGCGGTCCGTTCCACATTTTTCCAAACTAACTCCCACGTTTAGCCGCCTCGCTTGCGAGGCGCGTCCCTCCCACTCGCAACTCGCAACTCCCCAACGCATCCGCTAATCTCCCCCCATGCCCCCCGGCACTGCCCCGCGCGTCTGCATCGTCTGCCAAAACGCCTCCTACCGCTTCGGCGGCGAGGCCAGCCTCCCCTGGCTCTGCTTCAAATATCTCCGTCAGCGAAATGCCGATGTCTATCTCGTCGCCCACGAGCGCACCCGCGCCGAACTCCTCGAGGGTTTCCCCGCCGATCACGACCGCCTCTTCTTCTCCCCCGACACCGCCCTCGAGCGATCCCTCTGGCGAGCCGGCAAATTCCTCCCCGGCAAAATCGACGAGCAGACCCTCACCGTCCTTCGCCAGGTTCAAAATCAGAAATATCAGCGCCGAATCGTCCGCCGCCTCATCGCCGAAAAACAAATCCAGCTCGTCCACGAGATCAACCCCGTCTCCCCCAAGATGGTCAGCCTCATGCACGACCTCGGCGTGCCGGTGCTCATCGGCCCCCTCGCCGGCGGCATGACCTATCCCCCCGCCTTCAGCCACATGGATTCCCTCGCCGGTCGAATGGTCGAATCCTCCGTGCGCGGTCTCTCCAACTTTTCCAATTGGCTCATCCCCGGGAAACGCCGCGCCGCCGGTTTGATCGTCGCCAACGACCGCGCCAAATCCGCTCTTCCCCCGAAAATCACCGGCAAAATCTTCCACATCCCCGATGTCGGCGTCGATCTCCAGGTCTGGAACGACCGCGCAAGAATCGAATCGCGCGACGACAACGAAATCCGATTCATCTACCTCGGCCGCATCCTGGAACTGAAAGGCCTGCAGTTCCTGATCCCCGCATTCAAAACCATCGCGCAGCAGGAACCGCGCGCAATGCTCTACATCCTCGGGGACGGCCCCTATCGCCAGGCCCTCCAGGATCTGACGCATCGCGAAAACCTCCAGGATCGCGTCAAATTCGTCGGCTGGGTCGCCGCCGACGAGGGCGTCCGCCGCCTCCGCGCCGCTGATGTCTTCGTCTTCCCCAGCCTCCGCGAAGTCGGCGGCATCGTCCTCCTCGAAGCCATGGCTGTTGGACTCCCCATCATCACCACCAACTGGGGCGGTCCCGCGATCCACGTCACCGACGCCACCGGCATCCGCGTCGAGCCCGCCTCCGAGGCAGCTTTCATCTCGGGTCTGCGCGACGCAATGCTCAAACTCGCGACCTCCCCCACCCTGAGACAAAAAATGGGGGAAGCCGGCATCCATCGAGTCCGCGGAAATCTCTATGACTGGAACGAAAAAACCGACCGCTTCCTGGAAATCTATCGCGAACTGCTCGAACCGATAGGCGCGGACCCACGAATCACCCCTCCACCGATTTCCGCCCCCGCGCGAAATACGCAACCATAAACTCCACGAACAGCACTCCCACGATCGCCGGTCCCGGCGCGATAAACGGCCAGCGCCAGGTCACGCCGATCCCGATCAGCGTGGCCGCCAGATTCGCCGCGATCGCCACCACCATCACCGTTCGGATATTTCTGCTCACCGCCAGACCCGCGGCCCCCGGCAGAACCAGCAGCGCCGGCACCAGCAGATTCCCCGCCAGCCGCATCCCCGCGATGATGACCATCGCCACCAGCATGATCAGCAGGTAATGGATCAGCCCCACAGGCACGCCGCTGACTTCCGCCAGCATCGGATCAAAACAATAAAGCACGATCTGCCGGCGCAATCCGAGCACGATCAGCACGATCCCGCCCGACAGTCCCGCCGCCAGCGCCGTCGCCGCCGGCGTCATTCGCGTCACGCTGCCCAGCAGATAATCCTCCCACCCCGCCGTCCCGCCCCGCCCCAAATGATTGTGCAGCGAAAACGCGATGAATCCCCACGCCAGCGCCGCCGCCACAAAAATCCCGACGGCTGCATCCCCACTCACCGCCCGCCTCCGGCTGATCCACCCCACCGCCACCGCCGTCGCCAGCGCGAATCCTGCCCCGATCATGAAAATCGCCGGCCCGTTGTTCAGCGATGGAAACGCAATCGCCAGCAGCACCGCCGTCCCAATTCCCCCGAAACCCGCGTGCGCGATCCCATCCCCGAGATACGCCCACCGCCGCAGCACCACGAACACCGACAGCACCGCCCCCGCCACCCCCACCGACGCCGACGCCGCCCCCACCCGAAAGCTTTCGATCACCGAATCCGAAAATGCCAGGCCGGAAATTCCCGCGATCATTTCGTCCTCGCCATGCGCGCGGCATCAACGAACGCGCCGTCCACCAGCATCGGCACGCAGTCGCTGCAATCCAGCTCCGTCGCAAACCGCACATCATCCGCATATCCGCGCTCGATCACCTCCGCGCTGGAAGCCGATTCCTCCACCAGTTTCCGCAGATCGGGCCGCAAAGCCCCAAACGACGCCGCGGCCGCCCGCGCCTCGGGCGAATGATCCCCCGGCAGAAGCTCTATGATCGCTCCAGCCCCCAGCCAATCCTCCACCGATGGGCGCAGCGTGCCGTCCTCCCACCGCTCGCCGCAGGGAATCACCGCGATCGTCCCGCCAAGATTTTTCGCATACTCCGCCACCGCCCGCCGATTGCGAAAACACCCCGCCAGCGTCGCCTTCGCGCCGCTCCGGCGCGACACCGCCCCGCCATTTTGCGATGGAAGCACCAGCCGGCTTCCTACCGGAAGTTCCAGCATCCCTCGCGGAGAAAGCGAAAACTTGTCCGCCCCCCGCTTCCCCACAAGCCGGGCGTTTTTCTCCTCGGCAAATTCAGCCGCCGATGGATCATCCGATGCGTACGGAAAAATCACCGCCCCGCGCGACACCGCCGCATCCACCGTCGTCGAAAACGACAGCACGTCAACGATAATAATCACATCGCTGCCGGGCCCGATCGCCTCCAGGCCCTTCTCGCCCCACTCACAGCGGACATCGAAACAGTGTTGGTCGTAATACATGCCTCACACCGCCCTCATCGCCCGCAGCTCCGTCACATCGGTCCCGAACATTTCCCGCGCCAGTTCGCTCGGCATGTTCTGCGGAACATCGTGATAATGCAGCGTCACGTTCAGACACGCCAGCCGATCGCACACCGCCGCCACCGTCCGCAGATCGTGGCTCACCAGAATCACCGTCAGCGACAGAGTCTGTTTCAAATCCCCGAGAAATTCGATAAACCGATCCTGCCCCGCGCGGTCGATCCCCGTCGTCGGTTCATCCAGCAGCAGAATATGCGGCCGCGCCGCCAGCGCCCGCGCGATATAAACCCGCTGAAGCTCCCCACCCGACAGCGACCCAATCGGCGTCGTCGCCAATTCATGAATCCCGACTTTCTCCATCAGCCACCGCACATGCCGCAGATCGTCCTTCGATTCGCGCCCCAGAAGCCCGATCTTCCCCGTCAATCCCAGCCGCACGAACTGCCCCACATCAATCGGAAACCCCGCCGGCACCCGCGGGTTCTGCGGCAAATATCCCATCACATCCCCGCGCGCCACCGCAATCCCCGCCGGCATTCCCGCCACTGCTATCGATCCCCGCGTCGGCGGCAAAAGCCCTAAAAGTAGTTTGATCAGCGTCGTCTTCCCGCCGCCGTTGGGTCCGATCACCCCCAGCATCGTCCCCGGCAAAATCGACAGATCGATATGCTTCAGCACCAGCCGCTGACCGTACGCGAAGTCGAGGTTGGATATCTCAATGATCGGATCGGACACGATGCCCTAAGGATAGGGGATGTTCGCCGCCGAGGCGAACCGAGGAGTTACGTCAAAAGTAGAACTCCACTCGATCACTGCCGACGGATCGCGCGACCGTTGCCAGGCCCACCAATGCAATAGAAGCGGCAGCCGGCGAAATTATTCGAGCAAGGGACCCTGTTCGGCATCGCACACGCAACGATAAAATTGATTTTGCATTTCAACCCCTACTCCCCCAAGCTATTTCCGAAACTGGCGATGAGTGAAATGCTCTTCATTTGACAACCAGCCCATAAACCCCCGATACTCGCCGCCTCGAAAAATTTTTTGCTCAAAGGCGGAATATCCTCGCATCGTGAAACCATTCGTCGCCCTCATTCTGGTCCTCGGACTCATGCTGCTGTCGGCCTGCCACGTCCAGCCGTCGCCACAGGCCGCCTCTGCCCCCACCAACAATCTCCCCCCGCCTCTCCTTGAACCGGGCGGTGAAAACGAGGTGATCGCCACCATTCGCGGCGATACCATCACCCGGAAAGACCTCGAGCCCGTCCTGCTCGAAGGCTACGGCCTGAACGTCCTGCTCGATCTCGTGCAGCTTGATCTCGTGCGGCAGGAAGCCAACCGCCTCAATATCGACGTCACTCCCCAGGATATCGACACCGAGCGCACCCTCACCATGCAGAACCTCGAGCGCGCCACAGAGCAGATGGATGCCAGCGGCCAGCCCACCACCCAGCCGGAAAATATCACCCCCGAGCAGGAAGAGCAGCTTCTGGATCAGCTTCTGATTCAGCAGCACGTAAGCCGCGCCGAATTCAACGTCATCCTTCGTGTCAACGCTTATCTCCGCAAGATCGCCGGCCCCAAGGTCGATGAGCGCCTGACCGATGAAGCCGTCCGCAAGCAGTTCAACGCCATGTACGGCGAGCGCGTGGTCATCCATTACATCGTGTGCAACAATATGGGCGAAGTCGCCGATGTTCGCCGCGCCCTGGCGATGGGTCAGTCGTTCGAGGATGTCGCGCGACTCAAAAGCCGCGATCGCCGCACCGGCGCCCTCGGCGGCGAACTGCCGCCGTTCACCATGGCCGACAACCGTTTCCCCGATGAGTTCAAGCAGCTCTGCTTCAATTTGAAGATCGGCGAGATTTCCGATCCCGTGCAGATCGGCAGGTTCATCTACATCGCCAGGCTCGTCGACCGCATTCCCCCCGCCACTGCCAAGTTCGATGATTACAAGGATTCCGTCCGCAGGCAGTTGTACGATGACACCGTGCAGGCCGCGATGAAAGCCATGCGCGACCGCCTCGGCCACATCGCGCTGGAGTCGCTGCACATTCACGACCGTATGCTCGCCGAGCAGTGGGAGGCCCGCATTGAGGCTGCCACCAACTCCACGCAAACGGACCAGCAAATCCGCCAGGAACTCGACGCCGAGCACCCGCCGGCCACAACAATGCCCGCAACCGAAGCGACGCCCCCCGCGACCATGCCGGCCACGGCAAGATAAGTGCCTGCCTGGCCGGCGGTTACGCCAATCCAGCTTCCGGACCCTAAAGCAAATTCCAGTTGTTTCCGCTACAATTGAGTGAAGCCATGAATCACCAACCGTTCAAAGTGGATGTCTCTCCGCGAATTTCGCGCCTTCCGCCGTATCTCTTCGCACGCATCAACAAGATGAAGTACGAAAAGCGCGTCGCGGGAATCGACATCATCGATCTGGGCATGGGCAACCCCACCGATCCCACGCCCGATTCGGTCGTCAAAAAATTGGCCGAGGCCGCGCGCGATCCCCGCAATCACCGCTACAGCGTCAGCAACGGCGTCGTCGGTCTGCGCAGGGAAGTCGCAAAAAAATATCAGGCGAAATTCGGCGTCACGCTCGACCCCGAAACTGAAGTCATCGCCACCATCGGCAGCAAGGAAGGCTTCAGCCATCTCTGCCTCGCCCTGCTCGGTCCCGGCGACACCGCCATCGTCCCCGACCCCGCGTTTCCCATCCACGTCTACGCCGTCGCCATGGCCGGCGCAAATGTCATCCGCGTTCCGCTGGGCAACGATCAGACTTTCCTCGCCCGCATCGAAAAAATGATCGAGGGCCTCTACCCCACGCCCAAGCTGCTCATCTTGAATTATCCGCACAATCCCACGGCCATGACCGTCGAGCCCGATTTCTGGGACCGCGCCATCGCCATGTGCCGCCGCCACGGAATCATGATTATCAGCGATTTTGCCTACGGCGAAGTCTGCTTCGACGGCTACAAAGCCCCTAGCTTCCTCGCCGCCGCCGGCGCAAAGGATCTCGGCGTCGAATTCACCACGATGTCCAAAAGCTACAACATGGCCGGCTGGCGCATCGGTTACTGTGCCGGAAACTCAGAGATGGTCAAAGCACTCGCCACCATCAAAGGCTATTATGACTACGGCATCTTCGCCCCCGTGCAGATCGCCAGCATCATCGCCATGCGCGAGCACGCGGATGTCCCCGGCAAGCAAAGCAAAGTCTACGAAAAGCGCCGGAACGTCGTCTGCCGCGGCCTCGATAAGCTCGGCTGGACCTACGAAAAACCCCGCGCCAGCATGTTCGTCTGGGCGAAAATCAAAAACGAACACCTCAAAGGCGCCGGCACCATCGACTTCTGCCTGCGCATGATGGAAGAAGCCCAGGTCGCCCTCGCCCCAGGCCGCGCCTTCGGCGAAAACGGCGAAAACTACGTGCGAATCGCCCTGGTCGAAAACGATCAGCGATTGAAGCAGGCGATGGCGAATCTCGAGCGTGCCCTGATTCCAAGATTGCCCAAGCCAAAACGCAAGGGTGCGACAGCTTAAAAATGGTATAATTGGGTTTATGTCGATGCAGCACGTTGGCCAAGCTGTAGTTCATGGAGGACAAGTAACATTGTCCGGTCTTGACCTGCCCGATGGCCAGCGAGTCCAAGTGGTCGTTACACAAGTGCCCGAACAACAAAGCCGAAGTATCCACGAAGTCCGCCAGATTCTTCGTGGAGCCGTTAAACGCTATGACGATCCATTCGAGCCAGTGATTCCCGCGGATTCGTGGGAGATGCTCAAGTGATCGTGTTGGACACGCACGTGTGGATATGGTGGGTCGAGGACCATCCCCGTCTCCGACGTGAGATACGTGATCAAATCGACGCAGAGACGGACGTTCGCATTTGCGCCATCTCTCTTCTCGAAATTGCCACGGCCGTATCCCTAAATCGTCTTGTCCTCGAACCGTCGGTGGATCGTTGGCTCGATGTCGCGCAAAGCCCTCCATCGTTGCGTGTTGAACCCCTGAGCTCGGCGATTTGTGTCGAGTCTACGCGATTGCCCGGTGAGCTACATCGCGATCCTGCTGATCGACTTATCGTGGCCCTCGCTCGAAAACTCGGAGCGCCACTTTGCACTGCGGATCGGAAATTGCTTGCGTATCAGCATGTAAATTGTCTAAAAGCTGAGGAGTGATGTTAAAGAATTCCAGATTCAGGTAGCCGTCAATTCTTGGGAGTTATCTCCCCCAAACACCACCCCCCTCTTCTCCGGCCCTACCGCTGTCACGATCATCGCCATCACCGCGATCGTCCCGGCCGACACCGCCATCACCAACGCATAATTCCAATGCCGCGCCGAAACCGTTTCGATAATCATGATATAGCTCGCCATCAGATTGCCGCATTGATATGCAAACCCCGGCATCGATCCGCGAATGGAATCCGGCGACAGTTCGCTGATGTGCGCGGGAATAATCCCCCAAGCCCCCTGCACCATGAATTGCAGCAGAAACGCCCCCGCCGCCAGCTTTCCGATCGTCGATGGCAGCGCCCACAGCGGAATCGCCATCAGCGCCCCGGCAAACGCCAGCATCATCGCATTGCGCCGGCCAATGCGATCGCTGAGCAGGCCGAACACGATCCCGCCGAAGATCGCCCCGATCATCGAGATCGCCGCCAGGTTCGATTTCTCCGCCACGCCAAATCCGCGGTAGCGCTGAAGAAACGTGGGGTAAAGGTCCTGCGTTCCATGCGATGAAAGATTCATCATCGTCATCAGCAGGACCAGATAAAAAAAGATCGGCCAGTGCGCGATCAATCCGCGAAACAGATTTTGCCACGAATCGGCTTTATTCTTCTGCCACACTTCCGACTCGCTGACTCCAAACCGCACAAACACCGCCAGAATCGCCGGCAAACCCCCGATGAAAAACAGCGGCCGCCAGCCATAATGCGGAAAAACAAATTTGTAGGCGACCGCCGCCAACAGATATCCAAACGCATACCCCTCCTGCAAAAGCCCCGAAAGAATTCCGCGCAGCCTCGGCGGAATCTTTTCCATCGTCAGCGAAGCCCCCACGCCCCATTCCCCGCCCATGCCGATGCCGAAGAGCGCGCGAAGGATGAGAAACGTCGTGAAATTCGGCGCCAGCCCCGACAGCACTTCGATGATCGAATAAAAAATCAGATCGATCATCAGCGGAAGCCGCCGGCCATATCGGTCGGCGATCAGTCCGAAAATCAGCGCCCCCACCGGCCGAAACGCCAGCGTCAGCGTCACCGCCAGCGCCATCTCCGTATCGGTTTTGTGAAATTCCTTCCCGATGTGGGTGAGCGTCATCACCACGATGAAGAAATCGAACGCATCGAGCGACCAGCCAAGAAAACCGGCAAACACGGCGGCGACAGCGCGCTTTGGCGGAGGCGTGGAATCCATAAAAAGTGAACCGGCGGGATCGAGCCTACCAGAAAATCAGCGGCCGAACGAGACGCCAGTAAAACCCCAGCAGCGGATTCCCCACGCGCCGTAAAACCGCGCTGCGAAGCTCCGGCAAATCAACGCACCCCGTAAAATTCCGCGTGAATTGCCGATCAGATATCTTCCGCCGCCGCTGCACCTGTGCCCTCCGCCGCAGCAATTCAGATAGATTCGACCCCTGCAGGAAAAACCCCATCGCCCTCAACTTCTGTCGCAGTGCGCCGTTTCGCCACGCGAAATAAATCTGCCCCATCTCCATCGCCAAAATCGCCGGCGACAAAAGCAGCAGCGTCGGCACTTTGTAATACATCGCCAGCAGATACCAGCGGTTCCTCTCCAAAAAAAAATAGAACGCGTAGTCATGCCGAAACGAATACTCGTGCCAGACCACCCCCGCCGGCACATATTCCACCCGATGTCCCCGCTGCCGCAGCCGCCATCCCAGCTCCGCATCCTCCAGGTACAGAAAAAACAGATCCTCCATCGGCTGCTCGTTTTCCACCGCATCGGCTCGAACCAAAGTCGCCGCCCCCGATGGAAAGTCGATCTCCCGGGTCACATCAAACTGTCCCACATCCCGCTCTCCATACGCCGTCACCAATCCAAATCCCAGAAAATGCGATCGGTTTCCCGCCGTGTTGAAGCAATCCTTCCGCGGCCACAGCAATATCTTCGGCTGCGCCGCCGCCACCGCCGGGTTCTCCTCAAGATGCCCCACCAGCGCCGCCAGCCACCCCTCCTTCACGATGATGTCCTGATTCAAAATCCCGAAATATTTCGCCCCCGCGAACCGCTCGCGCGCAAATCTCCACCCCGCATTGATCGCCCCCGTAAACCCCAGATTCCCCGG